>Ga0307515_10007041_pt1 | contig 22342 bp, 22 predicted proteins | sample 17_EM_MG_FD_194513 | JGI IMG/M metagenome (GOLD analysis project Ga0307515, IMG submission 194513) | Populus trichocarpa ectomycorrhiza microbial communities from riparian zone in the Pacific Northwest, United States - 17_EM | ecosystem: Host-associated > Plants > Roots > Unclassified | place...
ATTTTCACATATAAATAGGTGATTATACACAATTAAAAGGGGGGAGAAATTTTAAAAGAGAAAATAAAAATAAAAAAGGGTATTCACACATATTCTCCCTACACCCACACAACACAAAAAACCCTAAACCCAATAAACCTTAATGGAGTCGTCGCCTAATAAAACCAATAAAACCACAGGCCACCATCTTCCCTAAATTTTCTGTTGGCCTTAAGACCATTACCAGCTAATTTGGCCACATGCCATTATCCTCCCCATTAGCTTCATCCCACCATATTCACGCCGATAATCCCTACCATCATCCTCAACACCGACCTCTATAACCCTCAACCAGTCACCGAGACCCACACAAAAACTCATTAGGCCAACCATCCTTGGCAACCTCTATCTCCTTCTGACCAACATCCTCTCATCCTCACAACTAAACTATCCCCATCAATAGCCTTCCCAAATCAGTTTCCTCCTTCATCACCATAAACCCTCTCTTTCAGCACTCTCCCAGACATCCACCATTGATACTGCCAAACCAACCACCATATCGATCGGTCTCCTTCCTACAACCAACAAACGCAATAAATCATCACAAAATTACAAACCTATAACCAGTCTCCTAGATCTTCTCAAACCAACACCAACTGACTAGCCCTCCTTTCACTCGTCACCTTCCTAGCTTTGGCCAATCAGATCTCGTTCTTCTCTAGGTGAGGACCTCTAAACTAGCCACCATTGAAAATCCAGCAGAGAAGGAGAGCAACTACATACCTTCTCTAGTCTTGATCTGCTTCCTCCGATGTTGGTAAGGTGCATCGTCAGTACAAGGAGAAAGAAGAAGACATTGTGCATCTCGTGGATTGGCCCACTTGCTCATAGGCCCTTTCATCATGTGTACTAACGCGCCACTAGTCATAAACCTCTTCAGACGAGTATACTTGACGCACCACCAGAGACTAACCCATCACAACAAGAAATCCTAGCCTTATTCTTTCCTCTTCACTGCCAACAATTACTCAGGTTGTTTGAATCAAAATAATGAAAAGATTAAAAAAATAAACAGAACAAGAAAGAAGGAAAATAAAAACAACTACTTATTTTTTTTCTTTGTTATAGGTCACAGTGAGAGTCACCGCCGACCCAGGTAGTAAAAAGAGAGGAAACCGCTCCAGATCCACCCATTCTTTGGGTTTTTCTTGTGGCGGTGCATGAATCCATGCACCACCAGTTGTGGTGGTGCATGAAGCACACGCGCCACCACTGTTCTTGCAATTTCAGGATCTTCTAGTGTGGTTATTAAGTTTCCAACAGCCTCTCCAAGCTATCTTTAGTCTTTGGAAGGTCCATTTTGGGATTTAGGTGATTTTTGATGTCTTTTTGTTATGATTTGTGGTTAATTACAATGTTGTGTAAATATTTGTAATATATATGGGTTAATTAGTAAAAAAAAAGAGGGGTGCATGTGTTTGTATTTTCTTATATGTTTTTGAATGTTTAAAACCAAAAAGACAAAAAGAATTAAATATTTTAATTGTATACAATCAAGTCTCTCAAAAATACAAAGAAAATCATATTGTTTAGTATTTCCATAGGAAAATTCAAAATATGTATTTGCATGCATTTTAGAATTTAATAATCAGTTTATTAAATCCATGAGAATTTGGCCAATATTTCAATAAATCACTATTTTTTAATTCATGAGAATTAGTAGTTAAAAATCCTGGTATAAATTGCTGGACCTACAAGTGAGGCTGATATTTGAAATATCAGGAGTTGACTAGAAAATTTCCAGAGTTATTCTAAATATTCTCCAATTTTAATGGGGAGTATTTTTCACCTAATACAAAGTACGAAGAACCTTTTTTTTAAGAATTTATTTGGGTACATGAGTCCATAATAAATTCTTTAAAACCGGATTTATTCATATGAATACATCCTAATCCTAAACCACAGATAAACCATTGATCAGAAAACCATCAAAATCTATAAACCACATGAAACCACACAAACTAGCTTACATAAGGTAGAGTGTGCTAGGGGTGATAATACCTTCCCTAGCCATAACTAGTCCCTTACCCTCAAATCTATAATAAGACTAGTACATCTGGGTTTCCTAGTGACCCTGAACCAAACAACAAGGTGGCGACTCCAACGACCCCTCCGACACCGCTCGTCCACGTGCGATAGAATGACAACTCCACTGGGAAAGGTATTGTTTCTTGTAGTATTAGACTAAGCTTTGTGTATTTGATGTGATTTATCTGTTTTGATGTGTTACAATTTTTGCATTTGGCTTATTTTTACGCTTGAGCATATTTCATCTTGCCCATGTGTACATGTTTTCATGCATCATTAGTTTATTTTTGATATATCGCTTTGGGATGAGCATATGGTAACTTCAGGTTAAGTGGGGGAGTAACGACTTACCCTATGCCTTTCAGTCAGAGTTTAAGTTCGTGAAACCATCTAACTCTTTGCTGAGTGCTTGGACTGGTAGTGATTAAAATACAAGTCATTCCACTACCTACTAAGCCCTCATATTGCATTCACAAGGGTAATCACTAGGACAACGAGAGACCCTTTTTAGAGACCAAATAGTAAACCTACCCCCATGTCTCACATAAAAGGATTAGAAGCAGCCTTTAGGGTGTATGCTCTCTACACATTGTTTTGCATCAAGGCAAGCCCTTTTAAAAGCATCTTGAATTCAGGACTTATAGGTGACACAATGGTCGTCACTCAAGAAATTTCTGTTGTAGGGTTTGGGCAAGAATCAAAATTCTTGTTCATCATGCAAGCATTACGACCATATGTCACCTCTTGAAGGGCAAGTTCATTGTTGCACGTGGGCTATGTGTCGTATGGTTGAGCTCGTTGAAAAATATGTGTGCCTCTATGAGAAGCGTGTTATCAGGAAGGAAAAAGGTTTTAAGTTTAATCATAAAATTATGATTTAGGTTCACGAGTCGCCACCTAGTACTATGGTTACTAGGAACCTATGGTCTATGAGAGTCTGGGTAAGGGACTGGTTGTGTAAGGAGAATATGCATCACCCCCAGTGCACCCTACCCAAGGTATATTGCATTATTGTTTGATTATTTTTCTAGATCAAGTTTCTATTTGTTGGTCTCATCTAAAGTTCAAGGTAGATCTCCCTTCATAAGGGAGTCTCTACCTTATCGGATTAAATCCTAACCGTTCTAAAGTTCAAATTTTAGCATCGCATTTATTTTACCCTTTGTATTTTTAATATCTGATGGTGTACTCTATTGTTTAGTTTTACACCCTACAATATTAAAGTCTACATTTAAACTCTAATATAAAATGAACAAAATGATTGGTGACGAGTTTTTAACATTTTGACCATATCCTAATGGGTAATCATAAATTGGTTACGATATCCATTTTTTTTTGCTTTTTAAAACATGAGAAAGATGCAATTTTTTTTTTTTATGAAAATATGCTTGGAAAACTTTTTAGGATCTGACCATGTGCATGAAAACAAAACATTTTTTTTCTTTTGTTTTTGAAAAGGGGAAATAAATTTAAAAATTTTGAGATTTTTTTTGAATTTTTGAATTTTTTATAGAAATGTTTCGAAGAAAACCGGGTATTTTAATACTAGATCAGTATCTTACAGTGTAAAAATTACAACCAAATATTGTACAAAATTTGTAGAAAAACATGCAAGAGAATCACAAATTTTTTAAAAGGACTTTTATTTTTTTTTGTTTTTTTAAATATTATTTAATATTATAATATATATTATTATTATATTATTATTAAATATATTGGGCTGGGCCGACCCGGTTATATGGGTCGAACCTAGCCTGGTTGGACCAAGATCAGCCCAAAAGAGGGGATGGATCGATGTCGGCCTACTTGGGCAAAGCTGGAATGGGTCTAGTCCCCCCACTCCGACACCCTAGTGTTGGGAGCTGCTGGTGACCTGGTCATGGAGTTGGTGGAAAGGACAATGGGTTGAGATGCTGGCATTAGTTGCAGGAGGAGGGAAAAGGAGAAGTGGGAGCTCACGGTGGAGGAGCTGTTGCCGCTATGGAGGAAGAAGGAGAAACAATCAGTGGAGAGGGGGAAAGTGTGATGGCACTGATGGAGGGAAAGGTTGGTGGTGGCTGAAGGCCACAGTGAAGAGAGAAAAGGGAGAGAAAGTTCATGGTGGTAGAAAGGAAATGAAGGGGGGGTTGATTTTCTCTCAAATTTGGACTTCAAAATCTCCTCATTTAGGACATGACATCCTCATCTATTTATAGGGGTTGGAAGAGGGACGTTTGGTCTCAACTGGTGCCAAATCCTAGCCCTTGGTTCGACCTAGAAGGATCTCAATCGTTGGTTCAAAATAGTCATCATGGGCTGCCAGGTTTGTTGTAGGAAAAGGGTTGGTTTGATTGGCTATTTTGGAGCGATGCCAGAAACATTATGGCCTCGATCAAGCAGAATGGTTCACACTAACATGTAGTCAGGTGTCAGATGATCATTTTGGTGTAAATTTTGTCCAATTTGGTGGAGAGATGAAGCATAAAATGCCTCAGGAAGGAGGTCACTCGAGCAGCCTCTCTAGAGAAGAAGATGAACAGTCAAGCTCAAAACGACATCGTTTTGGTATTTTTCAGTTTAGTCCTTCGATTTCTGATTTCTTGATTAAACCTCCGATTGACTTCAAACTTTCAATTTTGTTCAATTTTGCCCTTGACAAACTTCAATTTTAGCCCCAGATTTCAGCGCCATTTTTATTTTGGTCATTGGTCTCAGATTTCTTCAATTTAGCCTCTAATTGTCTATTACACTTTTAAATTTCTTCAATTTCACCCCTGATTTTAGCCGATTGGGTCCCTAGAGTTCGGTGCCTTTTGCAAAATGGTCATTGACTATGAATTTCTTCAATTTAGCTCTTAATTGACCAAAAAATTTAATTTTCTTGCGATTTTACCCTTGATTTCAATAAATTGACTTGGTAAAAATTAAATTTGGTCTCTTAAAATTCTAATCTTCTCAATTAAGCCCAAATAGGGCTCTCAAACTTAATTTATCACCAATTAAACTCCTAATAAAATTATTTTAACCCATTTAAAGTATAACTAAGTCCTTGCACTTAATTAAATCCTTCAATTGAACCCAAATTAATTCTTAAACATAATTAAACTTTAGATTGGCCTATGATTAAATCAAATTGACCTATTAAAAATTTAATTATGTCATGAGGCTTAATTTTTAAGTAGATTCGTCCAATAATCATTGAATTTGAATTTGAATTTGCATTTGAATTTGAATTGCCTCTCTATTTTTGGATAAAATGAGGTACAATTAAGCTCCCAATTTTGTCTAAAATTGCAGCTTGATTTTTCTTGCTTTTACTAAAACACCAACCTTCTTGCTATTATTTTTGTTATATTTTTTAATATTTATTTATTTTTATTTTGGAAAGAAATAAGATGAATTTGGGGAATAACCTAAAAATGGGTTATGACATTCATCATATAAAACATGCTCATACATTTGACATGCATGTATCCTTACATGCATATATCCTTGGAAGGTTGAAACATAGGTTCCTCATCTAAGGTCTACTACACCTAATTGAGAGAAAACATGGAAAACTAAGAAAGGGCTTAAATAGAGGCTCATTATCAAAAGAAAATTGAGAGCATCAAAGATGAAGTAGCCAGACTCATAAATCTACTCGAACAAGCACTGAGTTTCAAGAATGGAAAGGGAACGTCTGCACAACCTCCTATAGAAGCACCATCAGCCCACATCCCTCACACATCTTAGAACTTAAGGGCAGATTCAGTAATTGGGCAATATTTTGTCCATTTTCTCTCCATCCAAACACCTCAAGCTTAGGTCGCTGTGGATTTTACAGCAGAATGACCTTCTGACAATAGGTTTACCGGTCCTATAGACCATGATAAATGGGTTGCTCTAAAACAGAGATTGAGAGTAGTTGAAAGGAATAATATGATTGACCCTGTATTAGCATCTGGGGTTTGTTTGGTTCCAAAAAAACATTTGTGGTGCTGAAAAAGTTCAGAGTGCTAGACTTCATCAAGTACACTTGGTTTGAATGCTCAAACACTCATATTTGGTCTACTACAACAAGATGGCTAAAGTGATCCATCATGATAAAATGCTAATCTGTTCCTTTCAAGATACTCTTACAGAGTCTGTATTAAGCTGATATATAAGACTGAATAGTACCAAGATTAATAAGTGGAAGGATTTGACAGATCCCTTCTTGAAGTAGTTAATTTCAATCTAGAAACTGCTCCGGACAGAACCAGTTTGATGTCCATGGAAAAGGAAAACCAAGAGTCTGTGAGGACATATGCATAAAGATGGCAAACATGTGTCCAACCTCTATTGATAAAGACAGAAATGGTGATGTTATTTGTCAACACCTTCTAATCCCTTTATTACGAGCATTTGATGGGAAGCTCAGCTCGACATTTCTATGAAGCCGTGAGGATTGGTGAAAGAATTAAACAAGCTATCAAAATGGAAAAATTAGAGGTCCTACCATGGATTCCAGAACAATTACAAGATATGAATCAGAATATGGCTCTCAAATGGGAAACCTTAGTCATGTGGTCCAGTCAAGTTTTGTTGTAGCATAAAAAATGCCTTTGTTAAAGATTGACATACCTCTGCCACTCAAGTTTGTCTATTAGATACCTGTTAGACTTCAGACTTGTTGCCCCGACTCCATAAAATCTCATGTAACTACCATTTCCTAAGTGGTATGATCCAGAAGAGAGATGTGAATATCATGGTGGGGTCCTTAGGCCATTCGATTGAAAATTAAAAAAATCTCAAGTATCAAGTTCGGATGCTTTCATCAACCATATTGTTACTGGATCATCATGAACATAACAAAGATCATGACAAGACACAAATAATTATTGGAGAATTAGGGTGTCGTATTTTGTTACAAAATTTTGTTATTCAACACTTTTGTTTCGAGATCACACCCTATCATATTTTCAGAGAAATATGTCTTTTCTTTGCCTCTTTATTGTTCTGAAGTCAAGAGATGTTTAACATTTTATTTTGACAAAATATTTTGATCAAACTCTAACATATGAAATTAAGGCTAGTCAATCCTAAAAGATTAAAAATATTTTGATTGCATAAATGACTTGATGTTTGTTAAAATGGCATGATAAACAATGTGGGGTGACTAAATAAATTTTGAGCTCACATATAAAATTGAACCACATATCATGGAGCCAAGTTTTATCAGTATACATAATGACATATAGTGGATTCGATAGTTATAGACTCGTGAATCATTATTTCTTACAAGTCCAAATCATTACGTTGGACGAGTTCAACATTTATCGGTTTTAGTCGACCTTGCTTGAAATGAGAAAAGGCCATATTTGTTTATTCTCTTCATTATTCTTAAAATATATATCTTTCTTTTGAAAAGAAACCCTGACATGGATCACACCCCACACTTTGGGCAAATGAGAGATTTTTGGTTGAAAAGATATCTTTGTTACACATACTTTTGTGAAGCCTAACTTTTAAATAAATTATAATCCCATGTGTGATTGTTGTTGTGGAAATGGAATTTTATAGGTAATAGTGACTGAAGAAAGAAAAAGAAACGCATGAAAATGATGGTTTATATGCTCGACATTCAAACCAGAAATCTGGGTTGTGTTTTTAGTTAACTTATGACTAGTAATTGACCTAAATAAAGGCATAATATGGATAATTGTCCTCATGAAAGTTGTAGAATTGGATGTTAACTTTTCAATGGAACTGGAATCACCTACATTGGAGTTGTAGAACTCTAGATATTGGTAGGAAACCAAAGACAGGTTAGATTGGAAAATTCTGGACACCATGTGCACCAAACCTTGAACTGAGATTTTGGGCATAAAGCTGAGAGAAATTGAAATAAATGGCTTCATGAAAGATGTGTGCCATTATGTTAACTTTCACAGGGAATAAGCCTTGCTCTATTTTAAGTTATATAACTCAAGATATAGATAAAACACAAAGGAGAACTGGGTTGACCCTCTTCATCCCATTTGTGTAATTGTGTCTTAGTTTACTAAAGAAATAAACACCGAAGGGAACCAAGTTCTATAACTCTAGTGGAGGAAGAAACATTAAACAATATATTAGTGCACTTACCATGTGTTGTTTGAATATAATGAGTTTGAGATGAAATTTAATAGAGGTGATTCTTGCATAAGGAATGAGTATGTAAACTCGTTAAAGTATATGATGATGGAAAACTATTTGTATGGTACAGGAGGAATACCGGGCACAGGGTATTCCATCAGAGGAGCTCACGCGATCAAAGAAGCAGGTAAGCAAAATCTCGCCTATAATGAACTTAGATAAATCTGAAATTCTAAATTCTTGATGAATACTAAGGATCTAGAAGGTTATGGATAAAATTTTGGAGACAATGTAAGACTGATGCAATTGAATTGTTCCGTAATGATCGAAAGACCAATGTAGAAAAACATCTCTGAAGTCATCGGAAATTAACGAATTTGAATCGATCATAAATCATGAAGTTAAGTCTTAAACCTTAAGATTTGTGATGAATAATGAAATTAGTAATATGGATGATTCATGAATATAATATGAGCTTAGAAAGAATTTGATTTGCTTTTGCAATGAGCGAAAGCCAATGTTGGAATTGTTTCTAGAGACACGGAAACCATTGAAATTGGATTGCTTTCACAATGAGCGAAAGCCAATGTTGGATTTATTTCTGGAGATGCAGAAACCGTTGAATTTGGATTGGTTTCGCAATGAGCGAAAGCCAATGTTGGGATTGATTTTCAAAGTCAAGGAAACCAACAAATTTGATTTGCTTTCAAAATGAGTGAAAGCCAATGTTGGTATTGTTTTTCGTAGCTTTGGAAACTGATGAATTTGAGTTTGCCTTCGTAATGAGCAATGGCCCTTAAAGCGAAGACCCTCCGGGGAACTCGAGAAGGCATTATATTATAATGATTGTTGAGCGTAGTCATGTAAAATTCTCGATTTATCTTGCATGATTAGATAAATTGTGATTATGAGTATATAGATATGCTACGTAGTTGTTATGAAAGACATGACTATCATTCATGAGGAATTCTTAGAATACTCGATAAGCGAATGGATACTCTCAATCTCGTTATCCTTAGAAGATAAAACTATAATCATAATCTAAAAATTTGCTTATTAAATTTTATTGCAGGACCTTCATATATCGATGGATCGAATAACTAGACGACAGATGGATTCCAGGACTTCAAGGAACTTTTATTGTGTATGTAATAGATTTTATAATTTAAATAATAACTTTCTTTTGCAATAATGTTATTTTATCTTTGTATATCTCATGTAATGAAGTCCTTAGACGAACGTCTTATGTAAAATGATAACTAAGTACATTTCGAAACAATTTCCGTGCATGTTCTATTTTAAACTAAATTGCCCTACACACACACACATACATGTACATCTTAGGATAATTACACATGATTGGTTTAATAATTCTTTCCTTTGATCTAACGTATGTTTCGAATTATACTCTTAAAAATATATGTGATATTAATACTGAAAGATGAATGGTCTATGTGATGTTGAGAATGTTTCTAAGGCCGGGATAACATAAAAAGGAAATTGAGATGAATAACTTATGTGGTTATAAAAGCCTTGAAATGTAGGCAATTTTCGATAATTTGGTATGTCTAACTATAGAGGAAACTCTTTCGAAATTTCATCAACTTCTATATGAATTCGAAATAAAAAAAAAAGTTACAATGTTATTTCTATGTCGTTATTATGTTTGATTTGTTGTTTTGTTAATTGGGATGTTACAAGCAACCTGTCCTTTTTTAAGTTAAAAAATTGGTTTATTTTCATAGGTGACCTGCTTTTTTTTATATAGAAAATAATATTTTTTTCACGGTGATCTGCCTTTTTTTTTTCCCAGAAAATGGTCTATTTTCACGGGTGACCTATCCTTTTTGAATTTTAAAAATTGATCTATTTTAATGGGTGACATCCCCCCCCCTTTTTCAAAAAATGGTATATTTTCATGGATAACTTGCCCTTTCTGAAGTTCAAAAACTAGTCTCTTTTCATGGGTGACTTGCCTGTTTTCAAAAACTGGTCTATTTTCATGGGCGACCTACAATTTCTAAATTTCAAAAACTTGTCTATTTTCATGGGCGACCTGTCTTTTTTTAGAAAATAGTCTATTTTCATAGGCGACATTGCCCTCTTAAAAAAACTGATATGTTCTAATGGTCGACCTGCCGTCTTTTTTTTTGCAACTTAATGCTAGGACCAAATCCTTTCATTTTTTCAAAGATCAAAACAAAATACTCTTTCATGGTATATTAAAACAAATACTAGTTTTTGTGCGTTCATATTACGTGGATAAAGCCTTTTGTCTCCTGCTCATAAATTCCATCATTCTTCTTCTTAAAAGACAATTAATATTTTAATTTCGAGGTTAGATCATATGCAATTCATGTTTTTTGAAATATAGGCCCCCTCATTTTCTTCACAATCTTCACCGAGGTTTGTAATTTCTAGGATGATTATTCTGGCTAGTTTTTCTCTCCGTTTCACCAGAGTAAGTTCGTGTGAGTTGCTAGAGCATTTAGTTGCCTTGTGTAGCCTTCTATTGTGGCTATGATGAATATCATCATGAATTGGAAATGACTAAGAAACTCTCTATCTTGTGACAACATTGTGAGCTTTTAACACTTCTGATGCTCTTTAGGGGGTTGAGGGTGATTTCCTTAACAAAGATTTTGCAAGATTTATCTTGTTTGTTTTTTTTTAAAATCCAAGATTCATTAATGTTATGTCAAAAAGTGTTTTATCATGTGCATTTGGTGTAGAAGTTGACCTATTTTGAGAAGGGTCAAATACTGGTTTGAAGTCTTGTGTTTGGATTCTCTCGACGCGAACAAAAGACAAAAAGTTTTTTAATTCATCATTACTTTCACAATTGATTCCTTAAGTGTGTCATTTATCAGTCTATCTTGCTTGATTGATTAGAAAGGACTTTTTAGGTACATAATAAGGCTGGGTGGCGTGGTCAACGAAGAAAAGAGTTTACAGGCTCAAATGGTGTTTAAGGGTTTTAAACTTGGGATCACCATCAACTACTCATTAACTCCCTTGCTATCTTTGTAAAACAAACGTCATATGACCATCATATTTTTATTGGCAAGTTATGTCTTTTAAAATTGGATAGGAAACTTCATCATAATCCCAAAAAAATGCTTTCTCTTTACCAAACAAGAATTCTCAATGTCATCAAAATCAAACGGTCAGTATATGACTCATTGCCCATATCAAAACTTGATTTAAAGGGAAAATCAGGGTTTCCTACCTATCTTTAGCATTATTATTTCCTTTTTTCTATTTCATCATCTTTGTAAAAGAAAAATGTACAACCATGCTACCCATTTTATGTTTACCTAAAAGATTAATCATTTTTTTAACAGAGGTCGTAATGTAACTCCAAGTTCTATTTTGAAGGATAACCAATTATTTGAAGGTGCTAGAGGCTTCATCTTAAGCTTCATTTTTTTTAAGATGAAACCTTTGGCATCGACTCTTGGCATTAGAACCTGATTTATCTTTAAGTGTGGGCAATGTCTGCTTATGGCTTCTTTACAACCCTCTTTTAGGTTTTCTTGGATTCCCCTAGTCTAGAGCTTTTCACTTTTAGTCCTTTCTAAAACTTTGGGTTTAATAATCTCTTTACCACCAATTTTGTTGTGGTCTTCATCTTCTTGACCAACAAAATCATTTCTCATTTGCCCCTAGTGTGGGGGTGTGTCCCAGGTCAGGGTTTCTCTTTGAAAGAAGGATTCTACCAGGCTTAAAAAGGAATTATAATGGATATATTTTCTTTATAGATATCAAAGATGGTCTTTCCTCATTTCAAGCAAGACTAGTTAGAATTGATAAATTTTAACTTTACCGTTGTAAAAGCCGGTTATATTTTAACCTGACCAAAATAATAATAATAATAATAGATAGATAAATAAATAAATAAATAAGTAAGCAAGCATTGGGAGGGGCAAAATTAAACAAAAGAAAAGTTTTAAGGCATTAATTTATTGAGAAAGAAAGGATGGGGATAAATTTGGAAAATGCTAAACGAAAAGGGGTCAATGTGCAAATTTAAAAGATGGGACTATATAAATGCCCATCTTTTCTTCTTTTGGCTGATGGCTACAAGTCATAAGAGAGGGAAAGGATTTATGTGGCTTTTAGTTGTTTTCTTGCAAATTAAATAAAAACAAAAAAAAGAGAAGTGTAATTAGAGTGATTAGCACTTAGATAAAGAAATAAGAGGGGTGATTTAGTGTTTGGAACTTGTTTTGAAGAAGGAAATCTAAAGCTAGGGTTTAAAAAGAGAGAAGAAGGAAACTTGAATTTTTCTTGCATCCATTCCTTGAATCTTTATCCAAGTAAGTTGAAAAACATGTTTAGAATGATTAATTGTTATAATTTTGTGTTTTGATGAAGAAATTTAAATTGCTATGATTATGTGAATTTGGGGATTTATGGTATTAATTATTGAAATGATGCAATTTATGATTGAACTATATTAGGAAGCCTAAATTATTAATGGGTAAGTGTTTAATTTAGAAATGGAAGAAACAAACCCCTCCCCCTTTTTCGTTATTGGTCTTGGCAAAAGGAGAAGTTTTGGGAGATTGAAGAATTTAATGCAATTGTTTAGGAATTATGGGAATTTAAGAGCTTATAAATGTTAATAAATGGAATGGTGAAGGATGTTAGAAAAATAAAATATTCACCTTTTTTCCTTGAAGGAATTTCGGCCATGACAAGAATTTTGACTTGGATTTTGTTGATATAAAAGAGTGATTTTAGATGAATCGGGTGGATTGTTGGAGAATTAGGAAGTTAATTTTGATGAAGGGTTAAAAAGGAAATTTTATTCTTCTTAACTTAAAATGAAATTATATTTTTATCATTTGGTTATGAATAATAATTGACATGTTGATTTTTGTGCTGATGCAGAAGAGGTCGCAGGACCTAATCAGCAACAGGGAACCACTTCACGCTCACAAACATCAGGTAGGTGTTAAATACCATATAATAAATTAATTGTTTAAATTTAGTATTTTAGAAGAAATTTCCTTTGATTGTAATTTTAGTGTAGAAATTGTGAAATAAAAAGAATGGAAATAATGCCCTATTAAATAAATGGGCGTGCTGAAAGAATATTTCCTGGTTAATGAAAATAATGCCCTATTAAATGGACGCGTCGAAAGATTATTTCTTGGTAATGGAAATAATGCCCTGTTGAAATGGGCACATTGGTTGAACTATTTCCTTTTCTTTCTTACCTGAACTTTAGATATAATGTACTAATTAATGGATGACTTGAGAAAGTCATATCCTGGTTAATGAAGAAGATATCTAGTAAAGGATTGGCAAAAAAAAATGAAATTTAAATTAAATTAATATATTGACGATAAGTACTTCATTTAATGAGCTAGTGCGTATATTATTGTGTATGCTTCAAATAGGCCTTATTTAAATTGTGTATTATTAATAAGTGTAAATTTCTAGTTTTTACCAAATGTTCACATGTTATATAAATATGTTGTTAGGTACATCGCACCCTCGAGCTGGAAAGTAGATGAATAAAAGGAAATCCTTGTTTAAGTAAATTTTGGGATTGGAAGTATTGATATTATGTTTTATATCGCTTGTATATTAAGAAATTTTAAAATGTTTAAATTATTTTTTTGTCGGGTATGTAATTAAGAACAATGCCCTTACTTTAACTGGTACTATAGTTTTGTTGTATTTATATTTGAATGTGTTTGTGTCCTAAGAAATTAATGTTATTGTGAATAAGTTAGTTTTAAATGTTGTATATGAAATCATACAATGTTAACTATATATATATAACTACATGGGATATGGAAATTGATGTGTTTAGTAGAGTTGTGATGCTTAATTATATTGGGATGAGTTTGTGGTTATTATTTACAGGTTTTAATTTTAAGTCGATAACTTGGTATCCAAAATACAAAGGAGACTCTGCCGAAATTTTTAAAAAATATTTACTTGAAGAGAGACCAATAAACTCTTTTAAATAACTTTTTTTTTTTTGCCTTGACAATCGTCGTAGTAGTCTTTTGAGTTTATTCTATGATTTATTAAAAACTTCATTGTCTTTTGTTCTGCGTAGTTTAACACAATAAGAACTTGATGGTTGGGTCATCTGTTTTGGTTTCTGGGTATTTAACCACCTACTAGGGGGGTTGACTTTTGACATATCATTAATTTCCTCGGAATTGTTTAGACAAAAGCTAAATCTAAAAAAACAACTTTGTTTAGGAGAAATTTTGAGATCATTTTTTTTTTGCAAAAAATACACTAGATGCATTAATTTAAAGCAGAATGAGTACACTATGCGTATTATTATTTTTTACATAGTTAGAATTCGTAGGCCTAAGCAAGTCATCTCCATGCATCTTTTTAATATGTGGGCTCCCCCAGAGAATGCCTTCTTTACCACGTAGGGACTTTCATAGTTGGGTGTCCATTTACTCTGGTCTTCGTTAGGCAAAGCTAGCATATTCTTTAGTACCAAGTCTCCTTCTTGAAAATACCGAGATTTGACTTTCTTATTGTAGGCTTTTGCCATTCTCTTCTAGTAGAGTTGGTGGTGACAAATTATAGCTATCCTCTTCTCATTGACCAGGTTTAGTTGCTCGTACCTCACTTTCATCCATTCGGCTTCTTCTAGCTTAAAATCTATCATTATTCTTAACGATAGGATTTCCATTTCCAAAAGCGATACTGCTTCCATTCCGTATACTAAAGAATACGGGGTTGCACCTGTTGACGTCCTGACTATAGTGCGATATGCATAGAAAGCAAACAACAAGATCTAATACCAATCCTTGTAAGTGACCACCATTTTTTAAATGATCCACGACACTATTCATCTTTGGTCTATATGGGGATGAATTTGAATGCTTGATCTTCTATTTTGCGCAAAGCTCCACTATCATTCTCCCATTAAAGTTCTGAGTACTATCAGTCACTAGTTTTTTCAGGAGCTCCATATCGACATATTAAATCTTATTCAATGAACCTCCTTACCACGTACTGAATGTGGGTTACATGAACATATGAGTTGGCTTCTACCCATTTTGTGAAGTAGTCAATTGCCACTATGATAAACTGGTGCCCGTTACTGGCTTTTGGATTGACAGGCCCTATTGCATTGATTCCTCACATCGCAAAGGGCCATCTGTCAAGTTGAAAGGGGGAGCTAAGGATGCATTTATTTTATCACTGTATATCTAACATTTGTGGCATTTCCTGACATATTTTATGCAATCCCTTTTCCAAGTTCAACCAAAAATACCCTGATCTTTGTATTTGTCTAGTCGTCATATGTCTGTTAGCATGGGTTGCGCAAACCCCTTCATGAACCTCCTAAAGTGCCCTTTTTTCTTTTGTTTCATCCAAACATCTCAACAATGTTCCATCCGACAACTTTTTGTACAAAATCTCTTCATCGAGATAATAGTCTAGGGCTAACCTTCATAGGTTTCATATCTATACTAGATGCCTCCCGGGGATACTCCTGGTATTAGATAAACTGTTTGATATCATGATACCATGGATTCCCATCCACTTCTTCTTCAACTGAGCAGCAGTAAGCCGAAGAATTTTTTACATCAATATTTAGAGGAGCGAACCAGTTTTTATCTCTCCCCATATGAGTGAATTTTATCTCGTTAAATTCCTCTATTAGCTTGGATAGATATTCTTTTAACCTTCATAGGTTTCATATCTATACTAGATGCCTCCCGAGGATACTCCTGGTATTGGATAAACTGTTTGATATCATGATACCACGGATTCCCATCCACTTCTTCTTCAACTGAGCAGCAGTAAGCCGAAGAATTTTTTACATCAATATTTAGAGGAGCGAACCAGTTTTTATCTCTCCCTATATGAATGAATTTTATGTCGTCAAATTCCTCTATTAGCTTGGATAGATATTCTTGATATGGTCTCATCTTCTCATCTTTTATCTGTCACTCTCTTTTTACTTGACCGATTATCAGCATCGAGTCTTCATAGACATCAAGTTTCTTTGTTTTAAATTCTAATACAGCTTCTAGCCCAAGGATGCAAGCTTTATACTTAGTAGTATTATTAGTGCATTCAAATTGTAGTTTTATCGAGATAAGGTATTGCTTTTTATTAGGAGAAATTATCATTGCTCCTACCCTGTTACCATACACATTTACTGCTCTGTCAAAGTATATTGTCCACTAGTCCGGCTCTTTTTCCTCTTTTACTATTAGCACATCTTTTTCTGGGAAATCAAAGTTCAAATGCTCAGTCTTTGATTGCATTGTCTACCAAATGGTCAGCGATGACGCTTCCTTTCACGGTTATTCTTGTCATGTATATTATGTCATATTCTGCCGACAACATTTTTCATCTTGCTATTCTGCTTGATAAGTAAAGCTTTTCAAAGATATATCTGAGAGGATCTAGTTTTGAAATCAGTCATGTAATGTAATACAACATGTACTAATGAAGTTGTTTTTTTATATCAAATGTAAGAAATTTATAGATCAAATGAAACAGAACTGGAAAACCAGCAAATCAAAGCATATATAAAAATATGAACAGGAAAAAAGGAATGGGCTCCCTTGAACAAAAAAGAGAGCAGACGCCCTTGAAAAAAAGGGGAATAAACTCCCACATAGGCCAGGAACAACCTAAGCCAACAGAACTAGAAACTAAATAAGAAACAGGTGCCCTGGTTGACTACAGCGGAAGCTGGCACCAACAGCACAGCAACAAGCTAACTCAGCAACATCAGCACAGCAGCTAACAAGCAGCAACAATAGCACACCCAGCCAACGACACTCAAGGAAGCAGGTAGAGTATGAGAACAAACCCACCCAAAAGGAGCTAGAGCAAAAGCCAAAAAGAACAGTAGCTAGTGGACTACCAGCATATCCGCACAGACCCAAACACATTGTCCATCCGCAACAAGAACAGCAGCCAACTGACCACAACAAAACAGAACCTAACGCAGAACACAAAACCACTACCAGCTAACACAAACCCAACAGACCAGTACCAAGACTCCAAAAGCTAAAAGAGGCACAAGAACATCACCGAGCCAGCAACCTGACTACAACCACAACAGCCTAGACCAAAACCTCATTAACCAATAACAGCTAAACAGCAACCTACAGGACACATCACAAACCCATTGCAAGAGCAACAAAATAACTACCAATCAGCACAAATCAACCATAAACACCAATGCCATGACGCCATGAGCGAATTGAGGCTCACTGACAAAACCTATAACAAATTAGAGAGAAGGAAGCTTAGGGGGCTGACTAGCAGCTCCTTGTCGCGATCGACCAGGCCTCCTACCAGCAGTGTCAACCACATCAAGTGAAGTGGCAGATGGGATTGGGAGAATTGAGGCAAACAAACTTTTACTCCTAGTCATGTACACCCTCTTGCTCTGGACAAGGCTCACATCCTGAGGGGGATCTTCAATACTAGATGGATCATTAATGACATCAATAATATTACTAGGAGCCTGGGCAAACTGTGAGCACTTAGGAAGCAGTTTTGCCTTCCCCCCCACTACCAACCACAGCTTCAGCAACCTGAGGACGAGATGCAACAAGAGAGGGTCCTATTGGAGCCATATCCTCTGGAGAACCTGAAGAAGAGACATGTTGTCTTTTGGTCTTCCCAAGACTAGGGGGAACTACTGTACTGGAGCTATTATTAAGGCAAGCATTGCTCCAGTCAGTCGACATTGTGTGCAGAATCGTAGGAGATACTCATAAATGACCCACTGTTCGAGAGAGGTTCCATATGGCAAGGAGATGTTGATGGAGCTTATCAAATCAGTTGATAAATCAACTTCAATCATGACTCTAGCAAAGGATAGTCTGGACATGGTGTTAGTGTGATCATCACACCGCAGGGGATTACCAATAGCCTTAACAATCTTAAACAAGCAAGACGAAGACCAACATTCCAGCGGGAGATTGGGGAAATGCACCCAAATCGAAGCAAAAGACATATCAGGCTTGCTAAAATAAGAAAAGGTCGGCATAGGCTTTAACACTAGAGGCTTGCCCTGGACTGAATAAGGACCTTTATACAGAACTTTAACCATGTCAGCTTTGGAAGAAAACCAAAAAACTAGCCAACCAGAATCATGGAGGTTCAAAGTAACATTACATTTCCATATGGTGGCCATAAATTTACCTAGGACTGTATACCCAGGGGTCTTACCTAGTATACCTAATCAAACATAATTTCCATATATCACGATTTTCACCAAAATCTTCTGCTGGAGAGCAAAGAGATGGCAGTGCGGATGACAAACCACATACAAAACCACTTGAAACCCCACCAACAGGAGAACGGGTTTCAACAGCATCATTATCCTCAACCAACAAGGAGGAAGATGAGCGAAAAGGTCCAGCTGTTATAGCTGGCAAATCCTCAGGAACCCTTACCATAGAGAGACTCTTTTCAGGCCCTGAAACAGGGGAGAGATAAGGGTTATGGCTGTGACTAAGGACTTGTCCTCCATACCCAGCGAGAGCATTCGCGTCCTACACGCCGTCATGAGGAGCCACCATCGCGTCGTTGTGCAAGGCAGGAGAGCCTAGGGTTCCAACAAGCATAGCCCCACCTTTGTGGCCTATACAAATGCATAATAAAGCTTTTCCACCGTTGTATACTTGGATTCAAAATATGTGAACTTCTTACTTAGATAGTAAATTGCCCTTTCTTTCATGCCAGACTCATCTTGTTGCCCGAGTACACATCTCATCACCCTTTCAGGTGTTGTGAGATATAAAATTAGTGGTCTGTCAGGTACTAGTGGAACCAATAAAGGTGAATTTTACATATATCCTTTGATCTTATCAAAAGCCTCTTGGTATTCTTCATTCCATACCCAAAGATTTTTATTTTGAAGGAGCTAGAAGATTGGTTCACAAGTCGTCATTTGAGAGATAAATCGGGCAATGTAATTCAGACGATCCAAAAATCCTCTAACTTCTCTTTCGGTCTTAGAAGGCGGCATGTCTTGAATTGCCTTCACTTTATCAAGGTCTATTTCAATACCTTGACTACTTACCCCAAATCCAAGCAACTTGCTGGATTTTACCCCGAATGAGCACTTTGCATGGTTCATCTTCAATTGATACCTTCTTAACCTTTCAAATAGCTTTCTTAAAGTCTGACAATGGTCTTCCTTCTCTCTGGATTTGGCAATTATGGCATCCACATATACTTCAATTTCTTTATGCGTCATATCATGGAATAAAGTAACCATTACCCTTTGACAAGTGGCCTTAACATTCTTTAACCCGAATCGCATCACTTTATACCAAAAGGTTCCTCGTGGTGTAACGAAAGTTGTTTTCTCTTTATCTTCTTCGGCCATCTTGATCTAGTTGTACCTAGAGAAACCATCCATGGAGTATGTTGATCTTTATATTGTGTTGTCAACCAAGTTCTCCGTAGTTTTTGCTTTACGAGAATACTCCCTTCTTTCAACGGTACCTTATGTACTACGATATCAGTATCCAGACCATACATATCTGCGTAGGACCAAGCAAACATGTCAACATACTCGCGCAATAATGAGATCAAATCCTCTCTTTCACTAGAAATGATCTTAGTCCCTATTTTTAACTCTTTTTTATCCTCTCATATGCCAACGTTAACTGTTTTTTAACTTTTTTTTGTTGATTCTTGAAATTACTCTAATTGTTCTACTAATCTAGTGAATTATTTCACATCATCCTTTTCCCATTCATTTTCTTTCATTGTAATTGTGTACTCATTAAAATTTGGCCATTCATTCTCAATTTAATGTGCTAGTGATTTTGTGGATGGTTCACTTTCAGATTTTTTAAAAGCGAAAGGTGTAAATGCATCTTTTGTAAAAGAAAGATAGATAGAAAATGGTGAAAAAGCATGATCTCATTGATAAAAGGAAAGGCTCAAACACAACAAAACCAAATTGTTGGCATCTTGAGCCAAGATTGCTAGCTTGGTATGAAAAGATATAAACAAAACAAAACAAAACAAAACACAAAGCAAACATGAAACATTATCATTTACTTTTTAAAAACTATAAGTGCTTCCTAAGTCACCCAATTCTAGAATCTTTTGCCATTTGACAGCTTTCAAACGAAGGTCATTACAGGCATCTCGTCTACGGTATGGATAGTCAGTTGCAGTAGCAATTCTTCCTCTTCCCCCATTTTACTGCGACTTTTGACCTCGCCACCGTCTTTCTCCAATGTATTGATGCCCATGGCAGCCATGCCTTGGATAGGGACATCCATCGTGTCTTCCGAGTAGGGCCACATAGGTGGCCTTAGGGAATGATATATAGATCGGGGGAATGATAATCTTTTCTTCTTTAGTTCTCTCATTTCCAACCTAGCTAGTCTCTTTTCTAGCCTGATGTTGGCAGCTCTCTTATAATCTTTATTATTAGGTTTAAAGCCTAAATCTTTGATTTGTAGTTTTTCATCTTATCGGGCTTATCCTTTCCGGATTTCCAGTGACAAGGTTGTACTGGAAAGGAAGTCTATGCCTTAAGAAATACTTAGTTGTCATCCTTTTGGCTTTAGAAATAACTGGCTTTTTTAGCATCGAATTTTTTGGAACCCATTCTATATTAACAATCTCAAATGCATGGAGATTCTCATCCTTGCTTTATTTGGCCTCTGTATAAGGTATTGTCATGTTTTGTACCATTGTCAAGGTCTCTTCAGCCTTAACTGTTACCAATGTTCCATTAACAATATACTTTAGACATTGATGTAAGAAGGAAGTCATGGCGCCAGTAGCATGTATCCAAAGCCTTCCTAGTAACATGTTGTATGAAAGGTGAATGTCCATTACTTGCAAGGCTACTAGGAATGCTTGTTGGTTAATGAACAATTTTATTTTAATGGTCACTACCACCTGTCTTAGATAACCGTCATATACCCTGGTCGTCATAGTACTTGGCAACATATGGGTTGGATCAACTAGTATTTCATCCAGTATATGTTTCGGGAGTACGTTCAAGGTTAAGCTATTATCCACCAATACTTTGCCAATGGTGCAATCTTGGCACCTTATTATGATGTATAGAGGTTTGTTATGACCTCTGGCATCAAGCTCGTCTTCCGTGAAATACAGGTAGTTGGTTGCTTGGATTCTTCCAATTAAATGCTACATGGTCTGTTGGGTCATATCTTGAGAAACGTATGCCTCATTCAAAAAAATTTGCAGGGTGTTGCGGTAGGGCTTGAAACTTAGGATAAGAGACATGAGGGATATCTTGCCAGGGGTTTTCTTCAGTTATTCTACCACACTGTACTTGTTATGCTTCATTAGCTTCAGAAATTCACCAGCCTCCTCCTCACTTATTGGTTTGTTCACCTCTATACCTCTAATAGCTTTCATAACCTCCTTACCCTTGGCCTTTCGTTGCTTCTCCAATTCTTCAGGTGTGAAACACTTGCCACTCTGAGTTAATTCAACAATCTCAATTTGCAATAGTGGAGAGAAGCCTCTGTAATTATGAGACAATGCATTATAGTTTTTGTTAAGGGTAAAGGCAAGCCTTGTCAAGACAAGTTTTGGTGGATTGCTTCTAATGGGCTGGATTATACATACTTCTGCTTTCCCTCCCTGGAAATTGATCATGCCAACAGCTTCATCTTATTCCTTCTCCTTTGTCTATAGAAGATCGAGAGTCATCATTTGCGTCACCTTCTAGTGAAACCCTTCACATTCTTTAATATTGTGTCTTATTGCTTCGTGAAACCTACAAAAATTATCTCATTTTCTTGCTACACTTTTTGCCAAGGTTGTCAATTCTGTTTCGGTAGGTGTTTTGTTTTTTCAATTGGAATGGAATGTTTCAGTTTTGGAGTGTTTCGGCGTGCCGTTTCGGGGTTGTACTGTTTATATATATATATATATATATATATATATATTCAACAAACATAATTCAAATTTAAGATAAATTAATTATAAATTATGCAATACAAACACAATGCCAAACAAATATAATTTCAAATTTTAAAATATTCCTAAATAGTCAAGATTAAATAGGTTTTTAACTTAAAGTAATTCAACTTAAACAAAATATCTAAATATTATGAAAATAAAATGTTTTAACACAAATATTTTAAATATAAAGTTAGGTCAATGTTATCAAGGCTAATGGAATCTAAAGCATCCCTTGTTTTGCTCAAATTCCTACAAAGTA
>Ga0307515_10007042_pt1 | contig 22339 bp, 15 predicted proteins | sample 17_EM_MG_FD_194513 | JGI IMG/M metagenome (GOLD analysis project Ga0307515, IMG submission 194513) | Populus trichocarpa ectomycorrhiza microbial communities from riparian zone in the Pacific Northwest, United States - 17_EM | ecosystem: Host-associated > Plants > Roots > Unclassified | place...
AATGAGAGGGAAATTGAGTAAATAAATTATCCTGAGTATATTCTTGAATAAATTGAATAGTTGAGTTAGACCAATTGCAGAAATGTTATGGTTGGGATGCGAATACAAAATGCGTGTAGGTTAAATTGTCGATAACTTGGGACCTATCGGTATAGGGAAGACTCTGTTGAAATTTCATTAGAAATTTCGGTGAACTCAATGTAAAATCCTAAAACGCAAAAACAAAAATGTCCCATTTACTCCTTATATGAAAGATAAACTGATTTAACCAACGAGGTTGTTACATGGAGGGTCGGTCACCCATCAAACACCGCCTTCACTAGCGATATCGGAATCGTTACGACACCCTCTACTCAATGAGACAACGTGTGTTACAAGATTCATGGTTGTTTGGCTTCGGCGACCATTTTCCCCCTTCTTCTCTCTCTCCACACTTAGATTTTCGTGTCGGCCTTTAAAAATCCCAGATCATCACTTTGATTTTTTAATTCATCAAATTTGGTCCTTGTTCTTTTTATTATAATTTTTTAATCTGGAATAATTTATAAAATTTGTATATCTTTTTAATTTCATCCCTCTTTTATTTTTTCATCTTTCAAATTTAGTCTCCATTATTTTGATTGCTATTGTTTTTGTTTGAAGTCATTTTTTAAATTGATTTTGTTTTATGATTTCACCATTCTTTGGTTTTTTTATTATCAAATTTAATCTTTATTTTTTTTATTGCTATTTTTTGTTCTTTGGCAAGTTTTTTAAATTGGTTCGTAATAAACTTCTTGATTAGACCTGGATCCAAGGTTTCATGGATTGTGAGTTTTCAAGATTTAACGAGGTTTAGGATGTTTGCCCAGGTTTGCTTGGTCTTTTATTTTTCTGTGTCCAAGCTATTTTTTTCTTGTCTCATCCTTCAATATTTGTTCAATTGGAAACTAGGTTCTGTTTTTTTTTTTTTTTTAGCTTGCTTTCTATGAAATTTTTTGTTGGTCTTGAAAATGATCTGGTTATCTTATATCTTTACATTATAGCTATCTAGATGAATTATCCAAAGAGGATCGCTTAACTATAGCAAGAGCATGAAAAATTGAGCGTTGTCAACCATAAGTTTTATTACATCGCGTTTAGTTCGAGCTGGGTGATGAAAAGTTTATTTATCATTCTTTGTTGAGTTTTTTCTTTTTTACTAATTCTTTAAATTGATATTTTTTTTTAATTTTATTCTTTAACATTTAAAATGATTTTTAAAAAAAATTCATAAGATTAGAATTCTTTTTCTATTTCATCCCTTTTTATTTTTTTCTTTCTCTAGAATTTTTCACTGATTTTAAAAATGATTTGGATTTTCTCGGGTCTTTTTATTTGTTATTCTTTGTTTAATTTACTCTGGCTAATCAATATTAAATTAGTTAGAAATTGAGTTTCTTGATTCATTTCAGGTCTAAGACTTAATAGATTGTGAGTTTGAGATCTTGGCCCAGATTTAATAGGTTCGCTTGAGTTTTCTTGGTTTTTTTTCCTTTATCTAAGCTAATGTCTTTTTTTTTTTAATTTTATCATTCAATATTTATATCATTAATAATTAAGCTTTGTTTTTATCATTATTTGTCTTCTATGTGATTTTTTAACCATTTTTTTAGTAGGTTCCCATTTTTTTTAGGTTCATCCATCTGTCAGCCTTTTTTCTTAGTCAAGTCCAGCCCCATGTCACATTTAAAAAATATATATTAAAACAACACTTGCATCATAAAATTACAAATATTTTTCAATTTCATCCCTTCCATTTTAGTCATCTTTTAAATTTTTATTCTTATTTTTTTTATTGTTATTTGTTTTGTTTGAGATATCTTTTAGATTTTTTTTTTAATTTCATACTACATGGGATTTTTCTATCAAATTTGATCTCTATTTTTTATTGTTATCTTTTTTGCTTTTGTAAATTTTTTAAATTAATATTTTTTTCCAAGTCAATATTAAATTAATGGTCATTAAATTTGTGATCTCTATTTTTTATTGTTATCTTTTTTGTTTCTGTAAATTTTTTAAATTAATATTTTTTTCCAAGTCAATATTAAATTAATGGTCATTAAATTTGCGAGTTAACCCAATTTAAGTGAGATTTGTTTTTTCCTTCAACATTAGAATTGTTTAATAATTCAGGTCGAATTATTTTTACCTTTTTTATTATAATTTTTTTGTAAGTTTATTTATTATTGTTATATTTTTTTAATTATATTATTTAAATTAAATATTAAACTAATAACTCCAGTCTCAAAAAATATTTCTTGATTTTTTTTTATATAAAAAAAAATTGATCAGCCCACAAGACAAACCGGCCACAAATCTAGTACAATAAAAGACAGCACGACAAAGCGCATAACAATACCAAATAGATATAAAAAAAGGATTTTTCCAATTAAAAAAAAGGTTTATCTAATAGACGAGACGTGGAAAATACTATAACAAGCATTTAAAAAAAAAAAGTAAAAATAAAAGTGGCCTGGCTTTGACTTTCAAAGGTCATGGACCGGACCACTTTAATTTTATCAAACTGCAGCCAGGAAATAAAAGAAATCTTCATAAAAACAAAAAGGCCCTAAAATGTGGCCCAGAAACAAGTTTGGATGGCAGCGAAAAAGCGTCGACTCAATTCCAATGTGACAACTATGAAGGTGATGCCACTGGCCGAAAAACCAACCATGAATCTTGCCTCTTTCCTGAAAGATCACATCACATCACACGCGCGAGAAGATGCAGTGTGAGTTGTGATAAATGACCAGAGGGAAAAAATGAAGGGAGCCTTGAAATATTGGCATAACCTGCCTCCTAATTTATCCTACAATCACTAAAAGACATAATCTAAAAATCTAGGGCAATAACAAACTAAAAGATCTTTGTTCTCGGATGGTTTGCAGCTTCAACGGAGGACTCGATTTAGAGCTCACCCTTTGATTCCATAGATCTACCATTAACAAAGGTCGCAATGCATAATATCATCAGCACCAACCCCCTCCAGTCCTCAGCAAACAAATATGTACTCGGAACTCGGTTTGAGCAGGGAGTGTTTCCCAGGTATTGCGTAAAATGATGACAAAGTAAGTGAGATTCCAAAACCTTGTATTGCAGGAGTTAAATGGAAATTACCGATCATCACTTGCATTGATGCTTTAAATATATCGGAAGGAGTTTGATCGTATTATTACATCATCATGCTGCTGTATGAACATGAAGAAATTCACTGATAACAGCCCAGAATGATTACAAAAGAAAAATAAATGAACAAGTAACTTCCGGGTTCTTAAAATATTTTGAATTTGCGATGCAAAATTAACCTACGAGAGAGAGGCTACCCATAGAAACCTATAAAAATGCAGAAGGAACTTCTCTGCCTGGAACCAAAAAGGTCCTGTTAGTTGGATTATAGTTATTAAGGGTTCAGGATTACTATCTTTATCGAATAAAATATAACTTGTTTTTAAAAATATTTTTAGCTTGCAAATACATTAAAATAATTTTTTTTATTCTTAAATTTGCACAATACTCAATCCAGAAACACCCAAAAAAAACTTATTTTAAAGTAAAAAAAAAAAACTTTTTAAAAAGACACAGCCACGCTGTAAAAACAAACGCCCCTAAATCTCGGAAGTCAGCTGAGTACTCAATATTTCACAGTGAGAATACCTTTAAGTATCTGTGATGGGAGACCTCTTTTGTACACTGATCTTTATCGCCTGTAGCGGAGACTTTAACAACTTCTTCAATGATTCTACTATCTTACCAAAAGATGGGCGCTGAGCAGGATCACTGCCAACAAAAATGAGCAAGCATTATAAACAGAGCAAATATAACCAACAGTTGTAAGTTGCTCATCTTGAAACAAAAGTTCGGGGTCATTAGGACTCAGAAAGCGCATCTAGATCATGGAACTAGACACAAGACAAGGTAGAAATGTCTAGAGTATAAACAGAAAACTAAAAGCCTTGCATGTCTCAGGCAAGTACATCTGAATTTGGTTTTACTGACAAAATGCCATAAGTGATCGATTTTCTACTGGTTATGAACAGAGCACCTATATCCTATTGGCACTTTAATTGTAAAGCAAATTGCATGCAAAAGCCTATATGACCTCTCATTTCGAAGGCATGTCCAGGCTTCCAGAACAAAGATCTGCTGGAGTGTGTAGCAAGATTACTTACTCAGCCCAGCAAGATTCCATGAGAGAAGCCAATACTGGAGGCGCTTCCTGGGGAATAGAAAGCCTTCTATTCTGGAAGGCTACAGCTCCAACCACCTGAAAGGTTCCACCACGTGCCAGCTTAATCATAAAAATGGGCAGGGGTGTAGATCTTCTAACAATTGTATCTAATGCATACGTCATTTTTATGTTTTACCTGGGCGGGGCCAAGTCCACTCCAAGGTTGTTGCATGGTCACAAGCTCCCATAGGATAACTCCAAAACTGTAAACATCAGACTTCTCATTGGAAGGCTCTCCACGAAGGAATTCTGGAGCCATCCACTCAGGCTGAAAATAAAAGCAAGAGAGTTACATGCTGATTGATGCTGCACTGTGGAGTAAGTTTTCAACCTGCAAGCTATTAACTGAAAATTATTTGATTTTCTAGGGTAGGGGAGCCCACAGTTAATTTATACGAAACATTCAAAAGCCTAGTCAGGCAACAAGAAAAAACAAAAATGCTGTAGCACTCAATGCCAGAGGGGTCTAGAAGTTGAATAAAACCTGCATATCATAGCTTTGACAAGTCCTCATGCCTAGAAAGTATATTGGTTTAATCTTTGGAGAAACAACTGGATAAAACTAATTTGCAAAATTCAAATAAATAATAAACACAATCATGGAATTTTCAATACAGAATGAACACAGAATCGTATAAAGTTAGCAGATAATATTAAGAGACTTACTGTTCCAGCCACTGATTTTGATGATATAAAAGTGTTTGCTTTGAATCTAGACAACCCAAAATCACACACCTGAGCATGAATTTAACAAATGAGGTTAAAAATATGCAGCAAGTCACCAAGAAGTTGAATACATTCATGTGTATATTTTGACTATTTACCTTAACCGTCCAGTTTTTATCAACCAACAAATTTGGAGACTTAAGGTCCCAGTGAACAATTGGAGGGTTAAGACAGTGAAGATAATTGATCCCCTTGGCCTGCTCCCAGAAGATAAAATTAAAATAAATAAAAAATTCAACTTTCGCTAAAAATAATTCATCAGAAAATCAAGGCAGTATGAAAAATGTAGGAGCTCTCACACACCACATCCAGTGCTATACGTAACCGCCTCCTTTGATCCAGCACTTCACCTGCAGCTGGCCTGTGTATGAGGCGGTATAGACTGCCCCTGTTCAGAAACACGTGGGTTAGCATGAAATGTCTAGTGATACATGAACATCAAGCGTCCACTGTACAACAAATTGGATGATACCTTGGCAGATATTCTGTCACGATTGATAGTTGAGGATGCTTTGTGACAGCACCCATGTAGAGAACCACATTCGGATGGCGAACTCGTTTCATTATTGCCACCTAATAAGAACTACATCTGTATCAGTGTTATTTGCCAAAGAAAGAACACACCCAAAGCTGGTAATCTATGAAGGGAAAAGCCTCAAAACCTAGCAATATATAGATTACTGCCTTACGAAGTGCTTGTATTTTCACTTGATAAGTTAATCAGAGAAGATAAAATACAGCCTATGAATGTTGGATTCCACTCTTATCTAGATCGGTGTAACACTAAAAGACAACATTTTCTGTCAGAGAGACCAAGACCATGGAATTACATGAGCGTAAAATCAAGAGTTCTCACTGTATGTTCAGCCACATGACATTCCAAAACAAAGCTGACTGAGCATATAGATCAACTGTGAGCAGAACAAAAGAAACTAAAAAACTGGATAGGAGAATGAATAATATTTTGATGAAACAAGAATTCAAAGCCTAGAAATAAAAACCTTGGACAGAATAGAGAATATAGAAAAAAAAAAAAAACCCATTCAACTGAGGAAGTAAACATATACAGATGACTCAAAATTTGCACATCATGAATATTGAAGATGACAATGGATAGGGTACCTCACTGATATAACCCATACTTTAGGTTTAACCAGTACATACCTCTCTTAAGAACTCCCTCAACTGATCATCATGAAAATCTTGAACAGTTAGAACCTTGACAGCAACATCCTGTATTGACACGAGGGATTCACTTTCTGAAAGCAACAAAGAATACATCAAAGAAACTGTGGAAATCATACTCAAAATCAGTTAGGGATTTTAGGAATCTTATAATATATTTTTCATATGTTTTAATAAGAAGAATCTGGTATTAACTAACTAGATCCCACAATTTATTCTTTCCTAGTTTAGTGTAGGATTCTTTCCTTTCTAGTTGATTATTTCTTGTTCTAGTAGTCTGTAGGTTAAGCAACTATCTTCTATTTATTGTACTTGATACTTCAGTCTATGATAAGAAGAAAGAGATTAATTCTCTCAAAGTTCTTCATGGTATCATAGCTAGGTTCTGAACCCTAATATGCTTCTCCTCTTCATGATCAAATACAGCAGGGCTATAGCAGGGCAAAACTCTATCTCTAAGGTTACCTCACAGCCAGAAACAGCACCAGTTACAAACAATCCTGGAGAAACTAAAGGCATATCACACCTTATCACAGGTCACAAACTCAATGGGTATAACTACCTTTAATGGTCGTCGTCAGTAATAAATTTTATTTGTGGGAAGGGCAGAGATGACCATCTCACAGGCGAAATCATTATACCAGAGAAGAATGATCCCAAGTTTCGAACATGGAAGACAGAGAATCACATGGTAATGTCATGGTTAATCAATTCAATGACCAAAGAAATAGGAGAAAATTTTCTCCTATATGGAACAGCAAATATGGGACACAACAAGGGACACAACAAGAGAGACTTACTCAAGTTCTGAAAATACATCAGAACTGTTCGAGATTGAGGCAGTATTACATGATCTACGCCAAGGAGATCTCTCTGTCACCCAATACTTCAACACCCTTTCTTGTCATTGGCAGCATCTTGGTATGTTTGAAATCCACACCTAGAAATGCCCTGAAGACACAACTCTATATAGAATAATTTTGGAGCAGAAGCAAACATTCAAATTTCTTTTGTCTCAACAAAAATCTGAATGAAGTCAGAGGGAGAATAATGGGGACCAAGCATCTTCCAAACCTCAAAGAATCAGCCCCAACATTGAAAGGATCTGCTCTTGCTACTCAAGGACCTCAAAACAACAACCATGACAATTGACAGAGAAGAGGAAGACCCTAGTGTGATCATTGCTACAAGCCAGGACATGTCAAAGAAAATTTGGAAGATTCAGGGCAAACCTACTGACTGGAAGCCATCAAGACAAATAAATGACAGACAAACGTGCTAATGTTGTTACCTTAGACGACAACCGAGACAAGATTACCAATCTACAAACTGAGACAAGTCCTTTCACCAAAAAACAACTTGAGATCTTACAGAAACTCTTCAGCCAAAATTCCCTACCTCAATCAAGTACGTCAGCCTCTGGATCTGGATTTGGATTGTTAGCATGAAAAGGTAATTTCTCAAAAGCCTTTACTGTTAGTAAAAGATACTCAAGCCCGTGGATCATCGACTCTGGACATGACACGAGATGCTACTATCCTTGATGAATACAATCAGTGCAATGAGAATTTCACAATCCATATAGCTGATGGATCTTCATCCCAAGTTAAGGGAACAAGCATAAGCAGAATCTTGAAGGACATGACTCTAAACTCTATTCTTCATGTTTCTAATTTGGACTATAACCTACTCTCCATCAATTGTGTTGTTAAATTCTTCCATAATTTGTGTATATTTCAGGATTTGGATACAGGGAAGAAGATTGACAGTGTTAGGACATGTTCAAGGCTCTATCTCCTCAAAGGTGATAGTCCTTTAAGAAGACAAACTTAAAATGGAATCTATGTACCATCTAAAGGCTAGTGAACTTTAAATTTTCATGTCAATAAAGATAATGATGTTATATTATGCAATTATTGCCTTGGTAATCCAAATTTCATGTACCTTGAAAAACTAGTTCCTTCATTATTTACCAATAAAAGTTCAGAGTCTTTCAAGTGTGAAATATGTTAACTCTCCAAACATATTCGTAGTAGCTATCCCACCATCTCATATATCTGCCATGATTCACAGTGATGTATAGGGCCCCTTACAAGTGAAAAATATAACTGAAACTACGTTGTTTGTCTCATTTGTTGATGATCACACTAGATTGACTTGGCTATTTCTTATGAAAGATAAATTTGAAGTTGGCCAAATTTTTCAAAACTTCAATTCCATGATACAAACACAATTCCATACCAAGATTCAAATCTTAAAAACCGATGATGCTAAAGAATATTTCAACTCTGATCTTAACACTTATTATCTAAGTCAAGGCATTATCCACATAAGCTCCTGTGTTGACACTGCACAACAAAACGGAGTGGCAGAAATAAAGAATAGACACCTATTGGGAATCGCTAGATCACTCATGTTCCAAAACAATTATGGGGAGAAGCTGTACTCACAACTACTTATCTCATAAACAAAATACCCTCTAGAGTTCTCAAATTCAAAACTTCTTGTCAAGTCCTCCTCTAAGTTTTCCCATGCACCAAAATACTCTTCATTAAACCCTAAAATATTAGGATGCTTAGTTTTTGTTCATATACATCCACACAATATAGGCAAACTAGACCCTAAATCCATCAAATGTATTTTTCTAGGGTACTCTCCACATCAAAAAGGTTACAAGTGCTATTCTCCCATCACCAAAAAGGTATATACCTTAATGGACGTAACATTTTTTTAACATCAAGCCTACTATCCCAAGTCTAATCTTTAGGGGGGAGAACATGAAAGAATATCAAAAATAAAATATTGAATCTGACCATATAATTCACCCAAGAGACAACTCATAAAGTCATCCTCCTGTCCTAAGTCAATCCCCTACTGTCCAAAACCATCAGTCAACCGAGAGTCATTTCCCTGTAACTCCGGTCCTAATTCAATCTCTTGACCAGAATGATTCTGCATCAAAACAAATTCCAAACCATGAGCTTCTTACTTATACGAGGAGAAAAAGACCTGAAAAGAAGATAGAATACTCAATACCTCTAACTCTTGACCAAGATTCTGAACCAAGTCTAAAATCTGCTCAAATACACTCATGTATGGAAATTTCTGATTGTGAGAATACTGCATCTATTATTGATGACTCAAATATTCCAATTGCTCTAAGAAAAGGTGTTAGATCATGCACAAGTCATCCCATCAACAAATTTGTTTCATATGGAGGCCCGTCACCATCTTATCTTGCATTTGTTTTAGCCCTTGACAATGTGCAGGTTCCTAATTGACTAATTCTATTGAGGAGGCTCTCAAGGACTCAGGATAAAGAAAGGCAGTTAATGAAGAAATCAGTGCATTAAATAAGAATGACACTTGGGTAATTTCTGAACTTCCACATGGAAAGAAACCAGTTGGTTGTAAGTGGATATTTACTATCCAACATAAGGATGATGGCAGCATTGATAGGTTAAAAGCCCGTCTGGTTGCAAAAAGATTTACTCAGTCTTATGGGATATACTATCAGAAAACATTTGCTTTAGTGGCCAAACTCAACACTATCAGAGTTTTTCTGTCCCTAGCAGCTGATCAAGATTGGCCATTACATCAGCTAGACGTCAAAAATGCATTCCTAAATAGGGACTTGGAATAAGAAGTTTACATAGAGATGCCTCGAGGACTAGAAACATCCTCAAACTACAACAAAGTGTGTAAGCTGAGAAAATCACTATACAGACTCAAGCAATCTCCTCAGGCTTGGTTTGACAAATTTACAAAGATAGTAGTTCGGTATGGATACTCTTAGTGCCAAGCAAATCACACCTTGTTTGTAAAGTTCTTTTTAGGAATGAAAATAGTGATACTAATTGTATACGTGGATGACATCATTCTAACTAGTAACTATGAGGAAGAACTGGTGAGATTGAAGAAACTTTTGGCCAAGGAATTTGAAATCAAAGACCCTGGGTACCTCAAATACTTTCTTGGCATGGAGGTGGCACGATCAAGAAGAGGTATATTTGTTTCTCAATGAAAGTATGTTTTGGATCTACTAAAAGAAATAGGAATGCTTGAATGTAAACCAGTAGATACTCTAATGGATTCAACCAAGAAGATAGGAGCAGGAAATGACAGTATACCAGTTGACAGGGGTAGATATCAAAAACTCGTGGGATGACTTATCTATCTCTCACATATTAGACCTAATATTGGTTTCTTTGTCAGTGTTGTAAGTCAGTTCATGAACAACCCAGCAGAAGAACACATGGAAGAAGTTAATAGAATTTTGAGGTATCTCAAGATGACTCCTAATAGAGGGCCTTCTATACAAGAAAAGTGACAATAGAAATGTTTAAGTCTTCTTAGATGCAGACTAGGCAGGAGATATTTTAGATAGACGCTCTACATCTGGGTAATATCTTATGTTTGAGGAAATCTAGTGACTTGGAGAAGCAAGAAACAACATGTTGTATCTAGAAGCAGTACAAAATCTAAGTTTAGAGCTCTAGCCCTTGGCATTTGTGAAGGAATGGGGATACATCGATTACTTAGGGAACTTGGAGTGGAAATGGTGAATCCTATCAAGATGTTTTGTGACAATCAAACTGCCATAAGTATAGCAAAGAATTTGGTTCATCATGACAGGATAAAGCACATTGAAATAGACCGTCACTTCATTTCAAAAAAGATTGAGAAGAAATTGTTCATCTGGTTTACATTCTCACTAAATCTCAAACTGCAGATATACTCACCAAAGCCCTTCCAAGAACTAATTTTGAAGAATTGACTCACAAGTTGTGCATGTACAATATATACAACTCAACTTGAGGGGTAGTGTGGAAATCATGCTCAAAATCAGTTAGGGGTTTTAGGAATCTTATAATATATTTTTGATATGTTTTAATAAGAAGAATCCAGTATTAACTAACTAGATCCCACAGTTTATTCTTTCCTAGTTTAGTGTAGGATTCTTTCCTTTCTAGTTGATTATTTCTTGTTCTGGTAGGCTTAGCAACTATCTCCTATTTATTGTACTTGATACTTCAGTCTATGATAAGAAGAAAGTAATTAATTCTCTCAAAGTTCTTCAGAAACATCCATAGAAAGAAGTCAACGACCAATGCAGCAATGTAGCAGGATCGACTCCAAATGACTCCTGATTAAAAAATCAATGAACACATATTTGAGCAATAAACTCACCGATCCGTGCCATTCAGCGCGATGCACCGTACCAAATGAGCCTGCAAAGATAAAATGAGAGTACAACACTTTATTCAATTGCCTGTGGAAGAAGAATAATGATCAAAAACCAAGAACACCAATTCTAGGCTTCTACATGATAATTAGCAGAAAATTTACCAGCACCAACACGCTCCTTGATATGTAATTCTTCCCATGAGATCTCAAGCCAATCCATGGCAAGTGAAGGTTCAAGATTCAAATATCTTGGGATGGTCACAGAAGAAGGTCTACCTTGATTGTCTACTCTACTCTCAACTTCCTCCATACCAGACTGACTAGATAGGTTTACTTTAGTTTGCTTGACAACACTGTTTATAACTGAATTTCCAAACACAGCCATCTCTTTCTTGTAAGTTTGTTGCATAATAATTTGTTCTGCTTTAAGTGTAGAACATTCATATATAGATCGTCCAGCAGTTGCAGGGGCTTCAGCATTCCTTTTCAAATCCAAAGGCATCAGGGATGATTCATTCCCAGGGTACACTTGATCCACTGACACATAAGTGGAGACTTTCAGATTTTGAAACCAACCATCATCCTCTATCAGTTTCTCTTCTTCCTTGTTGCCTGTAAGAGATTGTTCCCCATAATCAAAATTGGAACAAAAAGCTTTGCTTTAAGCAGTAGTAAATACCCATATCAGAAACCTTGGTGCTTAACAAAAGTGGGAAAGATAATAGAGAAATTTAGAGATGTCAGCCATCCATGAACATCAAGAAAGCGTATTATTACAACCAATTGCAATATAAATGCTACACAAAAAAGAAGTGCAAGGAACCCGTATGTTATAATCTCCACAACTAAAACAAGTTGTAATTTGTCATCGTTGGCTATCCTAATTCTTTGAGTCTCTCAACCATTTCATGCGAGATGCAATTGTTGCAATGTTAAATTTAACTATGAGGCATAAAAACAGACACACCTGAACATGGAGGATTTTCAGGAAAAGTACATGAATGCTTTGAGTCTAGAATCTCATAAGTTGCATCATCCATGTAAGGTTGTTGGGATTCATTTAGATGTGGAATTTGAAATGGTGAGGGCATTGAAGAAAGAAATGCTCCATTAATTGTGGAATCTGGACCATGGACATTTCCTGGCTGCCCAACTAGATCAACTACATATTCCCTGTTAACAAGTGTACCTATCTGTATTAGCAAAACATGAAAAAGAAGATTAACCGATGTAAAGAAGGCAAGTTCAAAGACATTTATAATTCTATCTGATTGGATTATGGAGCAATTTCAGGTGATCAAGACAGTTATAAATGCTACCAAAAACCATATCAGGAGAATCGTGAAATGGAAGAACTGCACACAGTAGAAGCATTAGAGGCCAAGTTCATAAAAAATTGCTGGGACAACATGGAGAAAAAATAACACAGGGCTCAGGATATGCTCAGGGTTCAAATTTAAGGTAACATACCTAAAGGCTAAATCATCTTGCAAAAACACGAAACATTCTTCAGCAAAGGAGAACTAGAAGTCACACCAGTGCTTTCTTCCATTTTTTTTTTAATTTAAACTTATTTTATTTCATTTTATCTCAAGTGAGTGTGAAAGACAGGTCAGAATATCATACCTTGAAAACAGCCTGTCATCCTGGATTTTGACGAGGCAAGAAGACTGGTGATCCGCTACACAGTACTTGCAACCTCGAGCTATCCGGCATGGTAAACCTATATAGTCTGCCAATTTCTGCATTATATCACCACAAGTTACTAATGTGCCTTGAAACTCACGTCTTATTGTATAATGATTATGCACACACAGTTTTACAATCTGTTTCCAGTAGCCAAAACTGTCATTTCCTATCTGCTTCGTAATGATGTTGGTATCTCTATTTTCAAATTAAAATGGATTCAACAAGACATCAGGATATAAAGATCTCGTCACAGTGCGCTCATGATACAATGGAAAGATAGCTGCCAATGGTGTGCTTTACTCAATGATGCTCAGAGACAGACATGATCAGTTTGGCAATGAAAATAGTTTTCAAAGGTTAAGCTTATATCCTTTAATGGATGCTACACATGTGAACTTGCAAGAACAAAATTTTACGTGGAATGATCAGATAGGTTTGACATCCTGCTAGAATCCCATACAAATCAAAGATTTCAAACAAATGTTGCCATATACTGCAACAAGATACAAATACCTAACTTAATTATCAGAGGAACGAGCACTGTTAAAGGATTCTCTTTATAATTGTGGGTGACACTTGATTCTTCTAAATCAGTTGCATTCTCATGTACCATGCCCCTGTTCAGACAGTCATGTGTGCTATTAAAATTTCCTTTGATATTTAGAAACGTAAATCCTGGCACCATATCTTAGAACTACATGTGATCTTCCAATTTACAATTTCTTCAATTGATGTCATATAAGATGGTGCAAATTGAGAAAGAAAATCAAAGAACAAAGCACAAGTTTTTTTCCATCCAAAATTTTTTTAAGACAACATGCCTACCAACTCACACTGCTGTTAAAACAATCCAAACCAAAGACAAGTGAAACAACAGTAATGCCACATATCCCAAATCTTTACACCAAAGCCTTCATCCCCAATCCTTGACAAAATATGATGGATCACAAACCTACATATGAAGTGACCCTTGCCTCGATGTAACATGTCTGTCCAATAGAATTACCAGCCATCAAAAACTGAAATATGAGAACATGTATAGTAGAATTACCAGCCATGGACTTTTAAGATCACTGAGTTCCAGAGCAAACACCCTTTAATGAAGATTAGGTGCTATACCTAATAAAATCACTATTAGCTGATGCTCTTTAACCAAATAAAAAATCAAGTGAGGTTCCTAAGAGGTTTGTAATCTCTGATTTCCCATCATGAAATTCCCCAACAGGACCTTATATATTCATAATAAATCATTCTGAATGCTAAGTGGCCACTAACAGATATCCTTCAGGTCAGTCATGTCTCTTCTTTATTCGTACCAACTCACTGAAGATTTGTAAATCGGTAGATTAGTCGTGTTCCTTTAATTTACAAAGAAACAAACTAGAAATCGGAACTGATATCAAATTACTGTTTTTTTTTAGGAAAAAAGAAGCAGCAAGTTATATGTATTTTTTTATTTTTTACCTTGAATAGAATCGCGCGATGTCTACAGAGTCCCATGGATAGGCTACCAATGGGGAGCACAATACAATTGTGGAAGTCCCTCAATCTCCTGCTAACCACTTTCCAGCGCTTGTGGAGATCCCCTTGCTCCCCCGAGAAAGTTCCCCTAAACATTTAGCAACCCACGATAAAAAAAAAAAAGTAAACATTCAAGTAGTAGTAGACAAAGAAGAATCTTATAGATCATGATACTTAAACACCTTACCCCATGTAAATAGCAACAAGTTTGCCCAGTTGCTCCACCAACACCAATGTATTCTCTGAAGCACAATATAGTTCTTGTGCTTTATCCTCCAGCTCCTTAAGACGCGAGTCACCACGTCTATCAACAAGGACCACCTCCATTGATGTCTCACTTGGTTCAATTTCTTTGAGCGACTTTAAAGGAGGCAGCTTGCTTACTTCCTCATCGTCATTGCACATCACCCACAGATATGGATTCATTCCCAAAATGTTATAAAATCCATCCGATATCTTGTCACTGTACGACAAGCATCCACTCACCTAGAATAACGAACAAGATCATCATGTACATTAATTTGTCATGACTTTGAAATCATATCGTAAAAAGAATATAATGGGATGTGACGAATTTGAACTGTACCCAGAGGCGATACGAAACGGTTTGTGCATCGGAGGCCTCAGGGACGCCTTCCTGCAGAAGCACAAGCTCACTAGCAATACCAGCTTGAGCGCTCAGTCTTTTAGCCAAACTAAGCTGCAAATAGTAACTCTCTTTAGTCTTCAGCGCCAAGTTTTCCTTCTTCTCCTGGTCCTCCTTTTCCTCCGCCACATCCTGCTTTATAGTCGGCAAATGCACCGTCATCGACGTGTCGACCTTAATATCAGTAGTAAAGTTTCCATAAAGTGTAGTAATCCCCGAGAACAAGCTACCAGCATAACTACTCCCACTCGATAATCTTGGCAGCGACACTTGCCGGTCAAAATTCCGGTCAACATCCCTCTCTTTAATTATCTGCGGAACTGGAAGAACAGGTTCTGGTTCTGGTTCTGGTTCCGGCTCCGGTGTAACTAACAGGTGACGATCCTCCTCAGTTGATAATCTTTGCAACTTCACGTGACTAGTAGATTTCTCAACTTTTTTCTCGGACAACCAGTCGAAAAAAGCGGCAAGTTGTTTTTTCTTTCGTTTATACTTGTCATCCTCACCGAATTGTTTGTTCTTCGGATGGTACTTTTCGTCATCACTGCTCGTGAAGAGATCGGATATGGGTGTTGTTATTGTAGTTGGAATAGTAGTAATAGTTGTTGTTTCTGATATATTTTTGCCAACTGGAAAGGAAGATTTGGAGTACTGATCTTTTGATGAAGACTTTCGGCGGTCATTTCCGATGTTAAAAGCATCTTTACTGACTTTCTTCTTCTCGTGATGTAATGCTTGTTTTGATGATGATGCATGGATCCCGGACCTTTCAGGAAATTGCCTAGGGAAGAAGTAAGTGGTACGATGAGGCATTTTTCCTTTCCTTTTTTTTTTGGGGGGGGGTTCACGGACCCACACACAATCCAAACCAAACCACCAATCCAGTTCACTCCTTCTCCTTCACACACACGCTTGCTTTAACTCAGGTGATGTTGCAGATAATGAACAAAGAAGAAGATAGGGAGAAGCCGTACAACCCCTGCAAACCGATGAGACTCAAGAAAGGAAACAAAAAACGCATGATTTCGATATGGTTTTTTGAATCCAGTTCTGTAAAAAAAATTATTTCAAAATCACAAGCAACCTATATCTCGGCGCTGCATGCGTTTGCTTGCAACTAAGATCAGCGATCCAGTTAAAAAAAACAAAACAAAACAAAACAAGCAGAGATCGAGATTTTTCGTAGAATCTGTTTACCTAGTGGAGAAGGAATTAAGTGAAGCAGCTGTGAAGAGAGTAGAATTTGAGTGATTTTAAGAGACCCAAATGAGAGATAAGGGCGGTGGGGGTGGTGAAGCGAGAGAGACACAAGGAGAAGGAGAGGGTTTAGGGAGAGTGTCGTTTAAGCAAACGAGAGGAATCGGTGGGAAATTGGGAAATGGAAAAATACTATAGGGAAGAAGCTCACAGGCGCAGTGAGGGGAGTCCGCACCTTTTGTAATGAGTTCACACGTAAAATTTAGCAGTTGCGAGTTGCGACCGTAAGATTTTATTGCAGGGAGCGCGCACAACGCAGGTGGCGTACGTTAGCGAGATTTGAAGCCGCGGGTTTTGTGTAGGATTATAAAAATTGAAAAAAACCGAGACTTTGGTGAGGCTTATATTACAACACCATCGGAAAGAGGCAGAATTGAAATTACGAGAAAGTGCTTAGGTTTTAATAGTAAAAGACGATATTGGGTCTCTGTGGCTTTTGATGGCTTTTTCTGTAACGGCATGTGATGGTTGTTGGAGGCTCCAACTTGGAGCTCGACCCTCTCAGTTTGGTGTTTTCTGTGGGCTGTAAAAGCAGTTTGAGGCGGATTTTTTTTTTTATCACTTGGAATGCGTGATGCTATCACCCTCTTAATAATTTTTTTTTTTTTTTAATTTTATGATCCATACTCCCCTTGAATTAAAGGAAGGGTTCTTGATTGTTCGAATCCCTCCCTCTTCAGGAGGGGGTGTTTTGGCTGAGAGATATTAGTGGTTGGACGTTTAAAGAAGAACAGTGGTCTAAATTGGGCAAAACCTTATCCATTTCTTTTTTACTATTAATGGTCGCAAATTACCTCTTCACTTACAAAAAGAAATTTATAGTTTTTAAGCCGCAACTAATGGCATTATAGTTTGGTATCATTATTCGTCATCATCTCAGCAACTCTTAGAAATCATGATTTTATTTAATTTCTCATTATTTAATAGTATTTGAAAATGTGGTTAAAATTATATTTTTTAAAATTTTAAATTTAAAAAAAAATTATTTTTTTATATTTTCAAATCATTTTAATGAGCTAATATTAAAAAAAATTAAAAAAAAATTATTTTGATGTATTTTTGAGCGAAAAATACTTTGAACTGCTACCGCTACCATGCTCCTAAACACTTTCTTTATCTCTTAATTTCAAAAAACTCATAGCTCTTCAAGACCCTCTCTCTTTATCATATCATCAACATCTCAACAACCACTTGTCGTTTCTAACCAATTTGGACCTATAATTAAAAAAATTGAAGGAATCATAGCTATAAAGATTAATTTAACGAGTTGACCCAGGATCCAAGGAACTAGAGGCCTTGGCCAGGTCTCAAACCACAAAAACCTGAAGATACAATTGGCCTGGTTAAACTTGGGTAACTCGTCAGGTCAACTCAAAACTTGAGTGACCCAACATAACCTAGGTGAGACCCGATTTTTTTTAATAAATCCATAAAATATAAAATTAATTTATGAATACTTAATATCACCATTTTTTTATATAGTTTACATCCACATGGATTTTTTACTTAATTTTTCAATATGGAATAATTATACTATACTTCATGCTTCACGTTGTTTTTTATAGCCTACATCCATATGGATTGTTTCTTAACTTTTCGATGTGGAATAACTATACTACACCTCATGCCTCATATTTTTTTATATAGCCTACATCTACATGCATTATTTCAAAACTTTTACATGTTGGATATTATAACCTCAAACATATTTTTTTTATTTTCCTGGGTTGACTGAGGTCAACCTATGTGACCCGAGACCTAGTCCCTTGGCGAGCCAACCCCCATAATAGATTTAATTACTATGAGAGAAATAACATAGTCCGTAAAATATTTATACAAAAAGCACTTGGCGAGTCATAATTCTCATCTACGACTCTCGAGTCACATTTCACATCTACGACTCTCGAGTCGCGGTTGAGTATTACAACTCGCCCAAAAAATGTGTCTATGGAGCTTTTTTAAACCTTCATAACTCTCTACTTTAATTAAAAAAAAAAAACTATACCAGTTTCACAATTCACAACTCAATTTCGACCTTTACAAAGACAACTTCACAATTCAAAAACACAATTTACAATTGATCTCCCCAACACAACTAAAAGATCAACACACTTCATAATTCATAATTAAACACAATGATTCAGATAATATTTTATTAAATTTTAACAAAAATCATAATTCTTATTACATTAAATCATATTATCTAACTACATCTGAAAACCATCCCAACTCGCGAACAAGCTTAGAGCACTTGTTAATGGGTTTGGAGTGCTCGTGGATGGGTCTGCACCACCACCCCAGCTTGTCCAACTCTAGGATGAGGCATATAGCACTTATATAGGGGTCAACACTATGTTCACCCCAGCTCGTAAACTAGCTTGGGATGCTTGTGGATGGACCGGCATCCCCAATAACATGTCCCTTTTCATGATAAGCGATCTTATCTTCCTTTAATGCTACTTTAAAATATGCATCCTCCTTAACCTGTTGAAGTCCACTATGGCATAAATTGAGCATAGTGTTGGCCACGATAAGTTCTATTTGATTGATGCCTTCATGGATAATGACTACTGCTTTTCGAGCCACCTATAATAAATAATGAATCTATATACATAAATTAAAAAATAATTAGCACTCATCATCTATATTAACATTAACAGTGTGTATGTATTGCATACTAATCAATTCAATCTTGGATATCAGGGCTCATAATACATTGGATTACTTAGACTCCTCGGGAATGCTAACTATGTAGGTGTAATAAATTGGCACGAAATGGACAAATACCATCTCATATAGGTTGTAATCAATTATTGGATGTTGCTCCTCAAATATTTGATCCTTCTTAGCATCCTAATAATCTAGGTAAGTTGTATGAATCAACAGTTAATTTTCTTCCCGCTTACCCTTACGACTAATACCATGTAGCTCGTCACCAGTATCAATATAATCCGAAATGTGTTGAGATAAGCTAAATTGCCACATTACTCAATCAAGGCAATGCATCTTGACTATATCAAAGTGATACAACAAGACTTTTAGTAACCACATCTCAAATCCCTCACGACATATCTCGTCCCGATAAAACTTATAAACATGAGTGAGATTTATTGTGAAATATCTAGCCCCACACCATCTAACATGACAAGTTACAAAGTTAGTATATTTTTTCATTTAGTTTATATAAATTACATGTTATTTGAAATTACCATATTAGAAAAACTCTGGTCGAAGTTTTTATCATGTCTTTGTATATGCAAGGTCTATGACTTGTGTATAGCCGGTATTAAGATGTGATGAAATCTCTTTCTTGATGCATTTAGTACATAGTTCACTACTGGCAAATCTGTATATCAATAAATCCATTGAATCAACACTAAGATAAAACCAAAAAAGACTAACATAAAAACAAAATGAAATAGTTTGTGCATGTAACAATAGGAAAAAGTCATCTCTGAGAAATTATTTAACCAACACATCCTTGTTCTTAGCCATAGACATATGCTCCATGAGTAAGAAGCCTGATTAAAAAAAAAAAGAGCACGCAGACAAGATATATCAAAATTTCTATTTGTTGTATGTGGAGCCCCTCATTTGTTTTTAAAAGGATGGCCTTCCAATGGATTGAGGTAAGGTGGATGGCCAAGTTTGTTTTGGCTTTAATTATCAAACACCTGTTGATTGCATGTCCATTTCTCACTCTCATGTTTCATCAATTGATTAATTGTTATTTTACTCTTCAGGTTTCTGACGAGGCAAAATACATAAAATCATCAATATTTGACCGAACCAGGCAATTGGAGGAGCTTCATGCTAGGGTGGGTGAGAATTCCACTGTGGAAACTACTGACAAGAAAGCATTTGAAGATGAGATACAAAATAGCCAGATAACAGTAAAGAACTGCACACCAGCTTGCGCACGAGGAAGTGGAGCAAAATGTTGTGGTATGTTAGTTTCTTTATAATATATACCATCCTTTTCTAACTGTTGTCTTATTGCCTCTGGAAATTTTCTGAATCTTTTTTGCCTTGATAGGAGAAGTGGATGCACATGTTCCGCACATTGATTTGATGAGAGAGGTCCCTGGTCAGCTAATCCCTTTCCAAATTGTGTTGTAAAGCATTGGAAACTTGACAAGACAGAAGATGCATGGAGACGTAGACCCAAGTTAAGACAGAACTATCATTTTGATAAGAAGCTATGTCTTCCTCCATCATCCTCTAACAATGATGATACTCTTCCTGTAAATGAAACCAAAACTAGCTTTGTGGGTCATATTCCTGAGCAAATGAAGCGATTTCTACTGAAAAGAGTGTGCAGGATAACTGATGAGGGGAGCTCAGAAGCTAGTTAAAATGATGCTGAAACTAGCGGGCAACAACCTCTATCCCTGATGATCCTTTAGAGAGTCAATGCATGGATCTTGTTCGAGACAGTAGTGGTCAGGATGATATTATTGTACCAGACAAAAGAGATTCTTCTTCCATTTCACCAGATACAGAAACTAGTGAGGTATGTCTAAGTCAAGTTCGAGAAACGTTAGAGCTAGAATTGCTGAATAGCTAGAATTGCTGCATAAATTTTGTTGATTTCCTGTTTCAGGTTCTCATGACTGTTCCATGTGTACTTGTAACCCCAAAAAGAAAAATGGCTAGAAATTTTGTTAGTTTAATATGTTTTGACGTGTTATTATTATATTAATCTAAATATATATTTATTATTATTAAAAGTTTAATTTATTTTTAATATTAATATAGTATTAGATTAATAAATTTAATATTTGATTTATGAATATAGAGTAAAAATAAAACTCATGAGATAAATATATTTTGCAAAGAAAATTATAAAATTGTTATAATTATAGAACTCCTATTACATTAAAGCATTATTCTTAAAACGTTCTTGGTCGATGCTCTCATATGGGACATTTATTATAGTCATGAAAACTGATACATATTATGTTTTTTCCTTTATAAAAAGAAGCAGTTGTTCTTACAAGCTGAGGTATAAGAGATATTTAGAATTAATATGTAGGTGCTTGTTATAAGATATGCACACTAAACTGATCCGCATGAAAATTTTATATGGAAAGATCACCTATGTCTATGGAAAAGCTCACATAACGGTCGTATAAGTGATCCTTAAACTTAAGATCACTAATTATCTTATATAGAAAATATTATGTTTTGATCTTGTTACATGTTATCTTAATTGAGTTATCTACTGGGTAAGCATTGGGTATATCATGAACTATATGAAGGTACTTGAGTAATCAAGAGAGGATTCAACACCCTAAGTGAATTAGAAAAAAATATTTCATTTATTCTCAAATAGTATTGACTAAGAAATCCTTGGTCAAGATGTAATGAGATTTGAAAAGAGTTTCAAAGCTTATTTAAACGATCAATGACTATTATGTAAAGAATTAACATGATTTAACATGATAGACATACTCATACTTTAATGTTAAATCATAATATTATTGATAAAAGGATATTAATTACATTAAAAAACGATCACTGAAACGTTAGGTCAAACCACTAATGACTTTTGTAATATTTAGAGGATTATGACACGTTGCTAGATAATGTACCCGATTTTAAATATAAATTAATCAATTTGTTGAATTGATAAAAAATTAAATTATTTAACTTATTTAATTCTATTTAATTAGAATTATAATTTATATTTGGGTCAATATATTAAGAACCTAATGGGCCACACACATTAAGAAGCATTAGTCAGAAATTAAACTAGGATAATTTAATTAAGTATGACTTGATTAAAATATATTTTAAAAATTAAGAATTAAAATATAATTAATATAGAGATTATATTTTGAGACCTAGAAAAATCATTCTATTTTTAGTGTAAACCC
>Ga0307515_10007043_pt1 | contig 22338 bp, 23 predicted proteins | sample 17_EM_MG_FD_194513 | JGI IMG/M metagenome (GOLD analysis project Ga0307515, IMG submission 194513) | Populus trichocarpa ectomycorrhiza microbial communities from riparian zone in the Pacific Northwest, United States - 17_EM | ecosystem: Host-associated > Plants > Roots > Unclassified | place...
GATGTGGCCTGCTCTGATAGCCGGTGAGTCTCTGGATCCACGTGTGCGGCCTGCTGCCTGAGGCCTGCTGCTGACGACTGCCCGATGTGGCCTGCTCTGATAGCCGGTGAGTCTCTGGATCCACGTGTGCGGCCTGCTGCCTGAGGCCTGCTGCTGACGACTGCCCGATGTGGCCTGCTCTGATAGATTGTGAGTCTCTCTCGATCGCCGTCTATAGGCTATGGCCTGTTACTAAAGAGTGCCCGATGTCCTACTCTGACAGAGCGTGAGTCTCTGGATCGCTGTCTATTGATTGTGGCCTGTTTCTAAGAGTGCCTGATGTCCTACTCTGACAGAGCGTGAGTCTCTGTATCTAAGTTTATAGTTTGTTTCTAAAGAGTACCCGATGTCTTGATTGATAGGGAGTGAGTCTGCTTGTCATGTTCCTGCTCTGAGGTGACTGTTTGCTAAATATCTTTTTGCCTCTTTATCGGCTAGGCGGTATGATACATCTTGGCCCCCTTACTTTGCATGGTAATGTGCTAATATAGCTAATTTGACTTGTTAGTTTGTGAGCTTTTTCATTCTTCTTCTCTGTTTTGATCTGTTAACAAGAGCCTGGTGGATAGCAAGGATGAACAGTCAGTCTTCTCATGGCTTTTTGTTTTCAGCTGTATGAGATTGCTAATGAGCGCTGGATTGCTTGGTCCAACAGCTAGTGAGTCTGTCTGTGATTACTCTTAGCTGTAGTGGCTGCTAAATGGGAGGCTTTTGTTTTTTTCTCGATCGAACAGCCCGTGCGTTTACTCTATATGCTATTGCTACCGCTACAGCTCGTTACTAACACTACCTGATATTTCCCCTGCACAGCAAGTGAGTTTCTGCATTATAATCCTTTACTTCTTTCGTATGTCCAGTTACTAACAGGAGTCGATGGCTTTGGCTGACAGGGAGTGAGTTCATAACCCCTATGGCTCTATCATTCTCGTTGCATGCAGCATGCTAATATGATTCCGATCTCATAATTTAACAGCATGTATGTTTTTTCGAGTTTAGTATTATTAACTATCGTTGTCATTTATTGCTAATGCAAAGCGGTGGCTATGTCTTATAGGGAGTAAGTTCGCTTATTTGATTCGCCGAGTTATTGGTGACTAACATTGTTTCACACTTCGTCTTTGTAGAAAGTTAGTTCAGTCTATTCCTATGATAAATTCCATGCTAATTTGACGTCCGTCTTTACTATGATTCATAGCGTGTAAGCTCCCTCTTTGTTGGCATTATTTGACTAGCTTGCAGTGGCTAAGTTGGTTGTATAGAGTGTGGGTTTCGTCCGAATTACTGTTTGTGAAGTTGCACGTCGCTAATTTGAGACATATTTCTCAAATTCTAGACGGTAAGTCGCATTTGACATCTGCCTATTAGTGAATGCTAATAAGAACTTTGACTCGATCAAAAGCGTGTAAGCTCTTTTTAAGTCTTAACGCATGCTCCGATTGATTACCTAATTGTGATGATAGTCTTGAGAGGAAATTAAAGGAATTCGACGAGGGAAAAGAGGGATTCGACGAGCAGCAAGCTGGGGAATTCGACGAGAGCGAAAGACGGGAATTAGACGATAGTGAATCTGGTGCTATAAGCCCAACGACTTGATTTGACAGGCATTGGGTAACACCCCGTTTCTTCCCCGTATCAATTGTCGGCTTTTAACTAATGTTTAGACAGTAATATGAAGCAAGCTTCGGACGAAACTTGGACTATTTGTATTTCATTTTTGAATATTATGATTGTTTAGCATAGAACTATCATAACAGAGTGTACTTCAATTCTGTCGTGTAATTAAGCCATATCTGCAGGCTCTAAGGGACCCGAAAATGTATCTACAGATACATTTTCAGATACATCGCCATATAAATTTTAGCTTCATGGATACATTAATGGCACTTGAAAATAAGAATGTATCGCAGATACATTAAACAGATACATATCCCAGTGGTGATACATTTCTGATACATTTCTCAAATACATACCCACAATGATACATTATCTGGTACATTTCCTGGATACATATCGGTGGTGATACATTCCCAGTTACATTTTCCAGATACATACCTGCGATGATACAATGTAATATGTATCCAACAACATCACGAGATTTTTGTTAATGGTGTTGAGTTTTAGAAAGCAGCGGGAATTGCCAGTAGTGAAATATATGGTCAAGGGAAGACTACATTTGCTCCTACAATTGTAAAACAAATGGTTTGGCAGGCTCCCCATGATGTGTAGGTATGTAGGCGGGTGCATGGCCCGATCACCAGTAGGCAACTTTGTCGTGGTGGTGATGGTGATGGTGATGGTGTTGAGAAACTTATCACCTGCTGTGTGGAATGTTATCCCTCAGCTTCAGCTGAGATACATTTTGGAGATACATTGTAGTGATACATATGGGCCGGATACATTAGGAAATGTAGGGTGCAACTAAGATACATTTTGGATAATTTATTCGCACAATGGGATGGGATACATTTTCGGCCATTTTAATGTATCATGCTCGATTCATTGCAAGGATACATTTTTGAGTCTCTTAGAGAGGTTCAGTGTGTCTGCAGGTTCAGTGTGACGGCTATGTTTTCAACCTCGGCTAAAAGCTCACGATCGGTATCGGGAAAATTACAAATTCTGAAGTTTTTGGCATTGCCACCACGTAGAAGTATAGGTTTAGGCGTCATCCTAAGGGTATATACTCCGACTCCGTTGTGAAGGAATTACTAGATCGCTCACTGTATCAAGGAGTGTGTGGAGAGGGGCAGGCCGGCCGCGCTTTTAGCAAAGGCTCGGCAGGGCCCGTTGGGAATACAGTTATCAAATGGGACCGTCCCATGTTCAAATGCCTACTTTACAACGGGTCGACTTATTTGTAAAGTAGAAGTTGTAGTTGTCAAGTACGACTACAAGAAGTGCGAGTTATAGATCGTTCTGATGACACCTTGTCCCGGATGGTCCGCTTCACTGCGAATGATAACAAGCGGGCCGAAAATCGGTGCGGAATGAAGATGGACGTGCCAGAGACGATGTTTCGGCGCAATGGCAGGTAAACATTGATAGTCATATCAATGACATCTGCCCACGTGGCATACCTCAACCTGTCGTTAATACATGTACGGTTTACATGCATACCTGCAAGAAGGTACCTGACCCGTCCGCTTAAGGTTCGAGTTTAGGCGCTTTTGGTCTCAGGTGACCTTTTCAGTACACCTGATCCCTCATTAACCATTCTTGTGTTTAGCAACAGGCAGTAATCTGGCGGTGGTGAGAGGAAGGGGGTTTGAAGTCAGCCGGCCACCAAAATTATACTTGGTCAACGCGATCTGTCATGTAACTGCTTTTAAGTCTTGCCATAGATAGAGTTTTCCCTGTCCTCACTATTATACTAACAAGCTTTCTGGCGGGTTAAGGACACCGGTAACGTCTCCTTCTTGGTTGAGTGGAGAATACTCACCCGACCCTCCTTGCCACCGGCATATCCACGAAAAAACAGGTATAGCAACAAGACAAAATGGCTGCACGCATCACCCGATCTCCTCTACGAAATTTCGGATCACATTCATGAGTTCTCAGACTTGAACGCCTTGTGGTACACCAGCAAACAGTTGTACTCTCACTTATCTCCGCTTCTCTACGTCTTGCGATCGACGATCTATACAGAACCAATTTCTTCAATGCCGATCTAGATCCATCCTCTCCGGATCTCTCTATCCTGTATGGAATAATGCATTGGTACGATCTAGAGTGTCTGGGAGTGTTACTGAGTCATGGGCTGGATATCCCATCTACTCAACTACAGCGAATAAAGAAATTGTGTAGAATTAGAGTTTGCTTAAGGGAGAGAAATCCTACACTCTCCAACATAATTTTGAGAATGATTAGATGAACTTATAGGTGCGGTGGTAAGTGCGCTTTCTCTCCTTTTCTTTCTGATGAACGTGGGCGAGGTCGTCGACCTGGATGCACTTGTAAGTGCGCTCTCTTTCTCGTTCCCTTTCTCTTGGGAGTCAGTGATGATGCTGGTGGAGTAGACTGCTCAGGGATTGTAGCACCGCAGGTGCCAGCAAGAGGGCGGCCATTGGCAAGCAAACGGTGATTTTGGCTAGTCTCGTTCCCAGCTGCGAGGGGCTGGGAACGTGACTAGATTTGGCAGAGGCTGTCAGTGGTATTGTTACTGCTTTTGCTTTTTGCTACTGCTGTTGTTTTGTTTCTGCTTTTGTTTTTGCCATTGCTTTTGCTTTTTGGAGGTGGAAGTATCCTTTTTCTTGCTACGCCGTTTGGGAGCCATATCATATTGTAGTGTGTATATAAGGTATGGTAGTATGTGTTGACACGTATGCGTAGCGGTGGAGGTGGAAACTCGTCGATTGTCGCGTGTGTATGTACAAAGATCAAGAGGAGAAACGTAGATATAGAAGCAACACGTGATCTGGGCAAAAGTCCTCCACTACGTCAACAGTATCGCAGGGGTGTCACGGCATTGCCAAGGGCGAAATTGCTGTTCATTTGACGGGCATAAAGTACGTATTTCAGCCCTACATAAGCAACGTGAACTGAAATTAAGCGCTCATGCACGTCAATGTGCGGTGATTTATGTCGACGTGCATGAGTGCTGAATTTCAAATTTAGTGCGAATACCGTTCAACATTCCAGTTATTGACTCCATCCTCCCAGTTGCGAATGACTCCATACTCAGGGAAAGAGGGTAGAGGGAGGGGATCTCCCCCATCTAGCGGTCATCCGGAGGGGAGAGGATTCGGGCATTGTCATACTCTACTCGTCATATTTTTTTAGTTTCCGCCCTCAAACCCCTAACCTTAGGAATTATCACGTCAAGAGTCATTTTGAGCGCCCTCGCTAGGCATTTTAAGACAGGGTTAGGGTTATAGGTAGGCGGTACCTAAAAATTTGAACCTAGAAACTCTTTTATACACTTGAGATTACCACCAAATATATATTTTACTTAAGTTATCGTTATGGACGTTGAAAAATGAAAATTTTGACGAGTGCATACAGTATTTTATATACTTATACACGTACAATGTGTCTGTTGGGGAGTGGCCCCCTAGTGTAGTGGTATGGTCTTGCCAACACTATGCTGTTCTTTACGGGTTCGAATCCCGCCACTCCCCCCACCCGAGCAGACTCCTTGTACCGAACAAGTTGATGTCGCACTGCACCGATGCAGCCGATCGAATGCGGACTCCCTGGAAATGCAGGTTGATGTCGCATGAACCAAGTTCCCTGTGTCAAACGCACCACAGGTTGAGCACACGTATATGATTAGATTAATGGGAGTGGGCTTGGTAGGCCAGTGGCCTTAGTGCCCTCTATCGGGTAGCGGGAAGTGGGAGGAAACGACTTTGCCTGAGTCAGAAGTAGGTCTTGTGTGAGCTAGTTTGGCCGTAACTTAGCCGACGGATGGACAGGAAGTTTCCGATGGACAAGGGTATAATAAAATGTTAATTAAATGCCATGACCACCAGTGGTCGGCCGGCTTATGGTAACTTAGCTGGGCACCCCTTCGGGGTGAATGCAAAATGATTACAAACAAACAAACAAACAATGTGTCTGTTACGATTCTCATTGGTCAGAATTGGTTTCAGTGTGGTAGGACAAGTATTTGGTGGCGGTGCTCAGCCTCTTTGGTGCCACAATTCCTTATATGTCTACGGGTTACTCAGCTGATATCATCTTTTGTTACCCTGCTACTCTGTCGAAGTCAACTCGATCCTTTATGCCTCTTTTGTTACCCTGCTACTCTGTCAAAGTCAACTCCATCCTTACTGCATCGATATACTGAAACCGATTGTAATCATTTTATACTACCTTCTTACATGGAAATCTTGCAGGCCCTCCATCTAAACGCTGTGGCGGGAAAATCTGTTTCCCACCACCACCACCACTCAGCTTGGCAGAGGAGTGAGCGATGGCAGGTGTACAGAGATACAGGGATGATGGAAATGGAGAAGGACTGGGTGACAGGGGCGTATGGAGATGCAGGGGTAATGGAGATGGGCTGTGCGACGGGGAGTATATACTCGGGAGACCCCGGGGTAGATAGATCTCATCTCATATCATCTTATCATACAACGAATTACACACTCTATTTGTTCCCAACTTTTGCTCTCACTCGCTCTTTCTGAGATTCCGTGTGGATCTTCACAGCCGGGTAGTATCATACCTTCTCACCCTCTTCCTACGCTCCTCAAGCCACAACCGCTCTATCTCACGAATTGCTTTTGGAACGCCGCGAGACGTGCGGCGGAGTGTTGATGATGGGCTCTGTATCTTCTAGCTCCGCCATTTCACAGCAATGCCATTCTGAGACGTTGTTCTGAGATGTTGTTCTGAGACGTTGTTCCGAGATGATATGACTGTATACGACTGACACTGATTGAAATCATTTCGCACTGACATTTTACTTGGAAATCTTGCCGGCCCGCCAATCGACTCCATGAGAATGTTGTTCTGAGACGTTGTTCTGAGACTACTGCCAAATCAAATTGATTGGGAACACATTCTACATGGCTTCTACCTTGCATCATAGTTTCCAATTACGATGGAGCATGCTAGCACAATTGTGTGTGCCTCCATTAAACCAAAATTGTCTGTTTCCCACTATTGTTTTAGTTTAGTCAAGCCCGTGGCATGATTATAAAAGGCGTGCGTTTGACGCCCTTTCTTCTCCTGCTTCGACTCTTTCTACTATAATTTCTTTGGTATCGATACCTTTAAACTCACACAACAATTCGGCCAATGGCTTTCTCTATGCAATTTGCTTCGTGTTTCCCCTAAGGCTTTGTAGCATTGGAGTCTGAAATTCAACTTTCCTCACAAGGTGGAACTAAACATAATGTTGCTACTGTTCCAGTACCAGGGTTCGATTGCTTTGTAGGATGCATTAAGTACGAACTATTGGATTCGCCTGTTTGGAACGATAAACTGGAAGCCTCTGTATCACTATTTATCCCTCTAAATATGAAACCCTATGTACCCAGCAACATCCTATATGTCTCAGGCAAAATTGTCGTGCTACCTGCTCAATCCTTAGTAATGGACGCAAATATTCATCTAACTCATGTTGCACTAATTCCTTAGCACCACATTTGCACGAATTAACTTCTTTCATAGTTTTGATGCAAATGTCGATAATGCTCCGGATGGGATGCTTTGCCCTATGAATGTGTGTGGGCGTGTCGAGGTAGTTCACCAAAATATGCCGGAATATGCCCAGTACCGTGTCTATGATATTAAAACTACCTCTTGTGTGAAAGAGTGTGGTCGGACTGTCGACTTCTGTGTTCGAGTATTCGTTCCGCCTGGCAAGGGTTTTGAAAAAACTCGCCTTCCTCAGGTCAATTCTGTAATTACTGTCTATGGAAGTTTGTTTGGACGCGACAGGAAGACTGGTTCAATTGTTCTAGCTATGAAAGACTTTTCCTTCCTGCCCAGATCTTCGTCCACTTCCACAGAAACATCTGAGAAAGTTGCGCCACCCGAAACACCACGTAAGAAAGGTTGGCTCCGTCCCAATGCCACTGCATTGCCGAGTCCAGCTGGAAAAAATAACCGTAAGCGATCAGACATCCCCATTGGTTCTTATGCACTAGAAACTGATCAAGATTCAGATAACTCAAGTTGTAAGTGTTACCTGCATTTTGTATCCCCCCCAGTGTCACGGCTCGGGTTACGAGTAATGGTTGGAAGGGTACTTAGGAATAGTATCAGGGGGTGGAAGGAATTAGTGTTACGGAATGGCGGAGACGTTATTGGACGCCGGCAGGGTGCGGGAAAATCGTGAGATGGTGGCGGTATAATTCGTTATGATAAGGAAGTGGTCTGAGGTGTTGCGATGATGGGTGATGTGGCGTGGTTGGGTTGATTAGGAGTTACGTTGGTGGTGTGTACGATCATGAGGGGATGTTTGGATGGTACATCGAAGCATGGGAGATGATTCGAGGGTGGCAGACGAAGTGTATATAAAGAGAGGTTGTTTGGTGTTGGAGGATTTCCTTTTGTTCTCTCTTTACTCATTCTCTTGTATACCAAAGCAAGTACGACTTTGAAAACAGCTCTAACTCTTGTCATGTCTTGATCCTCTCAATGTGAACATCAAAGTGCCTTGTCCCGATTCCGATATTACATTATTGTTACCATTATCACCTACATCCGACCCCGCCCGTTACACTAGAACGAGTTCTCTACAACGTACCTGATATTGAATGTACTGTTAACACTGTTTGACCCCTTGCTTTGATCTTGTTTGGTACTACTGTGAAGTTACCGATAGCTATATTTCGATTTGCTATCTGTGTAGCTGCGATCTCACGCAACTGAATGTGCCTACACCCTTCGAACGGCTGTACGTACTGTAACCAACCCTGCTCTGATACATGTTGGGTATATCTTGGACCCATCCGTCGGTGTATTCACGTTAGCGACGATTGCGTCGACGAGATACCACGACTTACAAGCTTTAATATCTGTCAATACCCTCATAGATCACCATAGACAAATGCAAGAGTACCACAGTAACTGTACCTCACGAACGAATTGGTTTGATCTTGCTGGAACCTCTTGTTTTGCTTTCAAACCTGAACGTTTGAACGCTTTCCAAAGTATCGAGACTGTAAATCAGGAGAGCCTTGTAGTAGAACCTCTCGAGGCCTATTTTTGGGAACAATCAGACATCCCCTCCGGTGGGAATATATATTGGACAGACGCGGCCAAGAAAGGCGGAGGTCTGCACATTAACGATCCAGTGTTTGGAAACCATTGGACAGAATACCAAGGATTACACTTCGGATTGATTACTGACCGCGATCCCGAGGAAGTATGCGACTGCGAAGGACCTAATTGCGTAGGAGCACAACCAACCATAGAACACGCATCAGCAGCAGCAGAAACAGCAAAGTCCACGCTGGTTCCTTTGATTGTTATCGAACCCCCAACCCCAACCCCATCCGAAATCAACATTTACAATTGGCACCGTTAAATGTGCTTGATTCGTTGCAATGTCAGGATCAGGACAACACGACCGAGTAGCTCTGGTGTCCGCGGACGACCAGGCCATTATAGGAAGGATCGTCAACAGGAATCTGTTGGAAGTCAACTTCGGGGAAAGACAGACATTACTAGAAGAAGCACAGGAAGTGTTGAGGAGAGTGGCGGAGTACACCGAACCAGCAGACATGATACAGACGGTGTCCGATCACCCAGTAAAGATAATCGAGTTACAGAAGTTGATCACGGACCTACAAGACCGGCAGTTCCTCCCACCACAGTGCAACCATACTGAGATGGAGACCAGGATTCGGGGACTGGAGAACGATCTCGCCGAAGCAAGGACTCGACATAGGGCGGACGGAACCGATGAGCAACTGCGCGAGGATCTCTTGGCAATGACCCAGGACGTACAACAATTTGGAGAGGAAGTTCGCAGTTTGAGGACGCAGTTAGCCAATGCTCTTATGTTGGCAGCCAGGACAGCTCCCGCTGCTCCCCAAGCCCCTGAAGACAGAGGCCAGAAATTTTGAGACTCCCCGGACTTTTCAGGGTTGGATCAAACTCAGAGAAGAGGCTGGATTGCTCAACTCCAGATGGTAATACAACACAAGGCCGGCAGCGTTCCTGACGAACAGTCGAAGATGCGGTACGCATTCAACCGCCTGAGGGGTGTAGCCTTAGGCCAGATCTTGCCACACGTCCAAGAGGACAGAACGATAGGGCTGGAAGACCTACCAGCTTTTATACAACTCCGGGAAGCAGCATTTGGGGACCCCGACTGAGTAGCAACTGTGGAACGGAAAATGCGGGAAATTTACAAAAAGAACCGCGAGTTCTCTCCGTATTATGATGAGTTTGAAGTTATTGCCGTCGATCTCGATTGGAATTCCTCGGCTCTACGGAATGCCTCACAGATGGGGTTATCTGAGGAATTTAAGGACTGCATCACATATTCAGATATGCTGGAGGAACTTCCTACATTTGTAACGGTCTGTCAGAAGCGGCATAATCAAAGCCAACAACGATGGGTGGAGAAAGCAGCACAGAATACGGGAGGAGGGATAGGTTTTACCTCTTCCCCCAGACCTCCCGCTCCTCCAACGAATCCTGCAGGAGCTTCCGCTGGAACAGTGACCGGATATACCAGACCAGCACCAATGGATCTCAGTGCAGGCAGGAAAAGGATGTCTGCGCATGAAAGGGCAAAGAGATTAGTGGATGGGAGGTGTTTCTACTGTGGTGGGTTTAACCACAGAGCGGCAGAATGTGCAGTGAGGAAGAAGGCTCAGACGTTCAAGACCGCTGGAGGAGAAGTAAAGGAAGTAGGAACCAGGACAGGTTCCGAGGAATCGGGAAAAGATTAGGTCAACCCAAGCAGGATGGCACTTCGGTTGACAGGAAAAGTTTTGTTTTGAATGCTTTAAAATGTTTTGGAATTTCGCGTTTATCAGTTAGCAAAGTGGAGGTATTGGAAGGATCAATGGAAGGGAAACATTTAGTTATAACCTGCACATTGACGGTGAATGACCAAGAGATACCTACACATGTGCTGATCGATTGCGGAGCTACAGGCATTGCATTTATGGATCAAGATTTTGCCTGCCATGATCATATACCACTCCAGGAGTTAAAAGAAAAACGACAAGTTGAGGTTATCGACGGAAGACCAATAGAATCTGGAGATATCACGCATATTGCCAAAGTAGGGATGACAATTCAAGATCATAAGAAACAGCTACCTAGGTTCGTTACAAAGATAGGACATTATCCAATTGTCCTCGGAATCCCCTGGTTACGGCTGCATGATGTCGCAGTACGGTTCTCGTCGAACACAGTTACTTTTGGGTCACAATATTGTACGATGCATTGCCACGATTCACCTGTTACGGTTCAAGGGGTCACGGAAGAACCCCCTGAACCAGTTTATCCTCAGAATGAAGAAATATTCGAACCACAGATACGGCTGCAACGATCATTCTGAGGAAATATTGTTATGCTTAATGGATCTTCATTCTTCCGGACAGATAAGAAAGGGAAGCTTAAGGTGTTTAAGGCATTTCTTTACAATATTAATACAGCTATTGAAGTAATGGATTTTAAGGAGCGACCCCTGGAGGAGATTGTTCCTAAACAATATCATGAGTTCCTACCCTTGTTCAATAAGGTCCTAGCTGATCGCCTCCCACCACATAGACCAGGCATTGATCATGAAGTACGCCTGAAGGAAGGTGAGACACCAACGTGGGGCCCCCTTGACTCAATGTCGAGGGCCAAATTGGTCACCCTTATGGAATGGTTGGTAGAGAATATGTCCAAGTGGATTATCCGTCGGTCATCATCACCTTTTGCGGAGCCAGTCCTCTTTGCAAAGAAACCAGATGGAGAACTACAGTTTTGCATTAATTATCGAGATATCAATAGTAAAACAATTAAGAATTGGTACCCCCTTCCCTGAATATGAGAGACTATAAATTTACTTCGAGAAGCCAAGGTTTATACACAGCTTGATGCCTGAGGAGCTTATAACCTGTTATGAGTTAAAGAGGGGGATGAACATAAATTGGCCTTTAGGACAAGATATGGGCTAGTTGAACCTACGGTTATGCAGTTTGGGACGACAAATGCCCCTGCAGATTTTCGGGGATATATCAACAATACCATAAGGGAAGCTTTGGATGATTTCGCTTCGGCTTATTTGGACGATATATTAATCTATAGTAACTCGGAGGAGGAACATGTGGAACTTGTTGAGTGGATTATGCAACATCTCTTGGAAGCCGGCTTGTATTTGAAACCGGAGAAATGCGAATTCCATTCGGAAACCGTAAGCTATTTGGGGTTGATTATATCGACAAAAGGAATATCAATGGATGAGGATAAGGTGGAGACAGTGAGGAATTGGAGCCAGGAGAAGAAAACAAAGAACGGCAGGTTGAATAACCTAGTTGAAGTACAACAGTTTCTCAGGTTCTGCAATTATTATCGACGATTTAGCCCTAAGTATTCCGACAAAGCGGAACTGTTAACAAAGTTAACACAGAAGGACGAACCGTTTGTGTGGGAAGCAAAGCGACAGTTGGCATTTGAGGCAATGGTAACAGCGTTGACAACGGCACCAGTTCTCCGACATTTCGAGCATGAGAGGGAAGTTACTATTGAAACCGATGCTTCTGATTATGTATCTGCTGGGGTATTGTCCCAGTATGACAATGAGGGAGTGTTACATCCTGTGGCATATTGTTCAAAGAAACACTCAACAGCTGAATGCAATTATGATATATACGATAAGGAGCTTATGGCAATTATCAAGGCACTGGAGGAATGGAGACCGGAGAGCGAAGGGGCTGCGTATCCCCTTCAGTAGATAACTAACCATAAAAATGTTGAGTATTTTATGACAAAGAAACTTCTAAATCAATGACAGGCACGATGGTCGGAGTTTTTAACCAGGTTCAATTACAAGATAGTCTATAGACCAGGTAAATCGAATGGAAAAGCAGATGCTTTGTCAAGAAGGCAAGGAGACCTCCCTGAGGGGGGGGATGAAAGATTAAAAAATATGGAACAGGTGGTTCTAAAGCCGCAGAACCTACAGAAACAACTCCGCTCGTTTGCGGACAGCCTGCCTGTTCAGGGCCATCCCTCTGTTTCTGATCCTATGACAAAGCCATATGATATTGACCCACTACCAGGAAAAATATTTGAAGCAATTCAAACGAAGAGTGCGTTACAGGGGATCATGGCCGCACAGTGCACAGAGAAGAAAGGACGGATAAGGTATAGAGGAAGTATATATGTGCCGGATAACGATGAATTACAATTACACATTATACAGGAGCATCACGATACAGCATTGGCAGGACATCCAGGATGGGCAAAAACGTTTGACCTCCTTGACCAAGAATATTATTGGAAAGAAATGCGGAGAGATGTCGATCGGTATGTGCGGAATTGCCAGGATTGTCAACGGTCCCGAAGCTCACGACATTCAACCTTTGGGGTCCTCCAAGCTTTACCTGTACCAGAGAAACCATGGGAAGACATTTCGATGGATTTTGTGGTGGGGCTACCAGAGTGTGAAGGGTTTGACGCAATTTGGATAGTAGTAGATAGACTCTCCAAAATGCGACATTTCATTCCCTGGCATACGACGATAGATGCCTTCGGCCTGGCAGAGTTGTTTTCGTGGGAAGTGGTACATCTTTATGGCCTCCCGTTAACAATTGTTTCGGACCAAGGTCCACAGTTTACGTCGACCTTCTGGCAACAGGTGTGTAGTCGATTGGGGATTGATCGAAGGATGTCGACGGCTTTGCACCCACAGACAGATAGACAGACAGAACGAATGAATGATAGTATGGAACAATATCTTCAAGTGTTCATCAACCATCAGCAGGATGATTGGGAGAAGTGGCTTCCGTTGGCCGAGTTTGCTGCGAATAATGGAGTATCGGAGGCGACGAAATGTACCCCATTTTATGCAGTACAAGGCGTGGATCCCCAGATGTTGTTTGCAGGGGAACCAACGAAGGATCAAGACCGACAACATTTGGATGCCGATCAGGTTCAAGCAACTATGAAAGAAATTCATGAACACCTTCGAGTTGAGATGAGGAAAAGTCAGGCAGTGCGAAAGGAGGGGGCAAACCGCACCCAAATCCCATCTCCAAATATTCAAGAGGGCTCCCAAGTGTGGCTGGATGCACGACATGTTCAAACCACAAGGCATACTCGTAGACTCAATTGGAAACGCTTGGGACCCTTTAGGGAGGTTCGTCGGATATCTGCATATGCTTATGAGCTCAAGTTACCTGCCTCAATACGGATCCATCGAGTTCAACTGGTTTCCCTTCTGGACCTGGTGGTGGATGACCCCCTTGAAGGAGAACGAATCAATCCGCCACCTCCGGTAGAGGTTGATGGCCAAGAAGAGTATCAGGTTTCGAGTGTTGTGGACAGCCGGGTATATTGGAACCAGTTACTGTATCTTATACGTTGGACTGGGTATGATTCTTTGCCATGAGAACCTGCTAAGTTCGTGGATAGGTTGCAAGCAGTAGGGGAATTTCATCAATATTATCCCACAAAGCCAGGGCAGTCGGAGAATTTTCTTGGAGGACCTCGAACCTAGGAGGGGGATACTGTCATGGCTCGGGTTACGAGTAATGGTTTGATGGGTACTTAGGAATAGTATCAGAGGGTGGAAGGAATTAGTGCTTCGGAATGGCGGAGACATTAATGGATGCGGGCAGGGTGTGGGAATATCATGAGATGGTGGAGGTATAATTTGTTATGATAAGGAAGTGGTCAGAGGTGTTGTGATGTTGGGTGAAGTGGCGTGGTTGGGTTGATAAGGAGTTACGTTGGTGGTGTGTAAGATCATGAGAGAATGTTTGGATGGTACATCGAAGCATGGGAGATGATTCGAGGGTGGCAGACAAAGTGTATATAATGAGACGTTGTTTGGTGTTGGAGGATTTCTTTTTGTTCTCTCTTTACTGGTTCTCTTGTATACCAAAGTAAGTACGACATTGAAAACAGCTCTGACTATTGTCTTGTCTTGATCCTCTCGATACGAACTTCGAAGCGCCTTGTCCCTATTCCAATATTATATTATTGTTACCATTATCACCTACGTCCGACCCCACCCATTACACCCAGACACTAACACTTCACAGCAGCATCATTAACTACTTTGGAGGGCGGAGATGAAGATGGATTTGAATATGATGCACAAGTCGAAACTATGGACGAAAGGTTAGAGGGCCCGAGTTGTCTTAAGGAGGGCGACTTGCCTCTAAAAGGTGACGTAGGCAATATCACACCACTTAGGAAGAGAGTTAGCAGAATGAAGTCAAACAAGAAAAAATGATTAATGTTAGAACATCTGAGTCTCGCTTTGTACGTACCGTAGATTAGTTATTGTATTTTTCATTTTCTTGCTACTGCTTGCACGATTTGCCGTTAGTCCTCTTATTAAATCATACCTTCTCTCTCACCATGGACACTTTCGTTTCCATCAACGAACCTGCCTCGACATCCTACTTCAGTTACACAGCGCCGTGAACGTAACCCTCATCGGGTCCAACACATACGTCTTAATTTACGAGCCATTCGTCCCTGGCGTGAGGAGTCTCTCAACTGGTCGGACTGTTTGAGTATAATGCACTCCAATTCTCTATTTTTACATTGGCCAATTAATAGGGGTTGTTACAAATGCGGTACGAGAATGCTTAGCACGGAAATGAATAACGCTTTATGGCGTTGCTTCAACGGGAAATTTACATCGCTGCGACTACGTCTGTACCCACCTAATATAGACACATTACTATCCGATGGCAAGGTTTCTGATACATCATGCAAATTGAACAACCTTTTCTGTTTCTCCGTGATGGGCATACATGGAAGCTTTCGACAATTGCCTACCCCTTCATATGATGTGCTCTGCAGACGGACGTATCGTCGCATGTTGGATATAGAACGTGGTCAGCACCCATTACGATGGTTCCTGTATTTCTATGAAGACAGACACCACATGGGTGTCGACATTCAAGTGGACTCTCCAATTGTGCAGCAGATCGAACACAACATGCTCCAGTCACACCCTTATATGGAACAGTTTCGTTTCCTCTGCGACCAACCACCTGGTGTACCTTATGCCTTGGAGTTAAAGAACCAGCCTTAATCTTCAACAGAAATTGCCGCGATTTTACGTATAAATTGTATTTCAGATTCTTCTCCTCACAGCGTTTTAGTTTGGCATAACCATTCCACAGGAAACATGGGGGAATTCGTAATCGTGGTTTCCAGTCACTATGAACCTCTCCAGTACCCTCTTTTCTTTCTTGATGCCTCTCCAGGATGGTCGAAAGTTTTTTACCCTAAACTCACCCAGACCAAAGACTACCATTTATGCTCACTCCAAAATAATGACCCCTTTCGCTCTCTTGGAAGATTGACAAATGAATACCTTGTTGACATGTTTTCTTGGATGGGGGAAGAAAGTTTAGACTACAGGCGTCAGGGTCTCATCAAAAGAGCTGGTGGTCAAACTGATATAGACTATCGTCTTGGTTCTGATTGGATTGATTCAAGGGCATGGGTATCAGAGCACGTGGCTGATTCATTAGCATTGTGCCGTGAGTTTGGAAGGCAGCCGCTTTTCATTACTGTTACAACAAACCCACACTGGCCCGAGATAAAGGAGTGTGTATATCTGGGTCAAAATGCGTCAGATCAACCTGGTGTCGTTGCCGGAGCTGTTAAAGCGCATATGTCGCTGATGATGAAAGCAATATCGTTAGTCGACAATGCATCTATCATTGTTTGCCATCTGTTAACTTTTGTCGCAGTGACAACATGGGCGAGATACTTTACCAAGTTAAGGTTATCGAATTCCAAAAGAGAGGCTTACCACATGCCCATATTGTTTTAAAGGTTATTGCTGCTCCATTCCCGTTTTTTGTATCATCTTGAATCTACTACCCTTTTCTCACATATCTTGCTGACTTTCAACTACCGTGGATATACCCTGAATTAACCGTTGCAATGATTGATTCTGGTATTAGAGCAGAACTACCTACCACTGAAGAAAATTGATCGCTGCAAGAGAAAATTTTGAAATATATCATGCATCGCCCTGACCACCTCTCCCACTCAACTAGCCATTGCTATAAAGATGGCAAATGTCAGTTTGGTTTCCCTAAATTACTCCAAGAGACTACAAAGGTAGATGACTCTGGCAGAGTTATTTATAGGAGATGTAAGGACGAAGACAAGATGGTGGTGTCGTACATGCCGTTCCTGACTGAACTTATGGACTACCATGTAAACGTTGATGTAACATTCACTGTCAATATTTTCATGTACCTGTACAAATACCTTTTTAAAGGACCTGACGATGCAAGATACGCCATCACAAACAGCGAGCTGCAGCGTACCAACAAACTCCAGGACTTTGTCAACGCCCGTTACGTCAGCGCTACTGAGGCTACATGGAGAATATTTGGCTTTGAAACGACAAGGATGATGCCCACTGTGACTTCTCTGCCTGTTCACTTACCTGGTGGAAACTACCACCCAATGTCCCAGAAAAACGGCAATGCATCCATGGCATCCAAACTTTTGAGATACTTCGCCCATCCCACCGCACCGCAATTCCAAAGCCTTATGTATACCGATTTCTATAGCAAATACATCCACAAACCTCTTACACAAGCCGGAATTATCAATCCCAATCAGTGGCTCAAACAGCCATCAGCGGATATCAATGTCCCCCAAAATATCTCTGCCTGAGTGGGTGAGGATATTGTCAGTAGGCTAATTTTCATTTCACCGCGCGAAGGTGAACTCTTCTACTTACGTGCACTGTTAGTGCATAAGTCGGCATACAGTTACAAAGATCTTCGCACGATTGACGGAGTATCATACCAAACCATTCAGAAAGCCTCTACTCAGTTAGGTTTATTCGAAAACATTGATGAAGCTGAATGCAGCTTGCAGGAAGCCATCGCTTCTTTTTATGCTCCTTACCATCTTCGCTTTCTTTACGCTCAACTGATAATTGACATACCCGCTCCAGCATTGGACTTGTGGGAGAAATACAAGAATGAACTTTCTGCCGACCATTCGGAACGTTTATCCAACACTGATCTGGCATACTTCGAGGCTTTGAGAGATATTGAACGACTACTCACTCCGCGGGGTTCCCATCTGTCCGGCTTCGGCCTCCCTGACGCTGGGCAAAGAATAAACGAGCTCGACATCGAATGCGAGACTTTTGGTCCAACAATTGACCAATTATCCCGCACCGCGAATGACATGATATCGAAGATAGTCCCACAACAACTTGAAGCATTTAACGTTCTGTACACTGCAATAATTTCGTCTTCACCAGTACTGACTGTTTTCCATTTAGACGGAAATGCCGGTCGAGGAAAATCATTTGTGGATGCTGTGCTCTGCGCCAGACTACGATCCGAAGGTTGTGTTCCGGTAATCGCAGGTACTACTGCACTCAGCATGACAATGTATGAAAGAGGTCGAACTGCACATTCCGCTTTCGGAATACCCGTTTCAGAGGTCTATCCATACCTCCACTTGTGAGATCTTTGTTAACACAATTTATAGTTAAACTTCAATCTCCACTCAAACATTATGTTGATGTTACGGGGGTGCTTCCACCTAAGTAACTATACTTAGTTATATCCAAAGATACTTCTGAGTAAGTACTAGGTACACGGCTGTAGATCCTAAAGAAATTCCTTAGGCGTATTTAATACTCATATAATTAATCCCGATGATTAATTAATATAATGCCCGTTGATAGTGCAATCAAAATTGACACGTATCTGGTTATTTGTAAATCCTTGATAGATCTGGAGTTCAGATACTATCGGCAATATTACGTCTTACGCGTAATCTTCCTAATTCGTAAATTCTATTTTCTTCCTGCCAAGTATGCAGAGATCATATCCTTGGGGATTGAGCTTAACTGATTTCTTTGCTTTTTAGTCAAAGGTTTTATTGAAACCCTTCCTGATCTTGTGCGCGTCAATGTATCAGGTTTCCCCCTAAAAGCTTTTCTTTCTTTCCGGGAATGATTGATAGGTTTCTGCGTTAACTCTTTTATGCTGAGGTGATGATCTGGCTCCAGATCACTAATCTTCGGACTGCTAGAGTCAAATGCTATTTCCCCCACTCGAGATATTCTATCGGGGTGAATATAACCCTGATCGCTATGGATTCTAGAATCCTCCTGTAGATCTCGGGGAGTAACCGATACTCTAGCCAAAGATAACTGTTGAATTTCTTGAACTGGTGCTTGATGCTTCTCAGATCGTTTGTGTAGGTTATCGATGTGCGTAACAAGTCCTTCCGTAAGACTGATAATAGATGCTAACCACCAAACACTCTGCGCCACAAAGATATACTGATTCTTTCTGGTGTAGTCAATAATCTTCTCCAATGGATATACAATAACGTCATTGTCGTTTTCGAAGTTAATCGTCATTTGGTTGCGAGGATACTTCTCAGAGGTGCGGGGCTGCCGCTACACAAAGCTAATAAATTTTATATATAATAATAGGTAGATATAGGTATCATAAAAACTCAATAATAAATAACGGTTTTCTTTCGCTGGTAGGTATTGCTGTTTGTTTCGCTGCTAGAGCTTGTTCCTTTTCCATTGCCGGGACAATGTGATCTCTTATATAGAAGCTTCTTGGGTGATACGCATGCACACCCATATTTTGTCTTCCATGATTTTGCTAGCAACGTGTACTGCGTCTTACATTCTAAATGAATGCGCCCGACAGAGACTGCCACGAGATCCCAAAGGTTATCGTGTTCATGCAGTTGAGGTATTAAAGCGTTACGCTCCTGATATAAAACAGGCCACAACCGCACCATATCATATATCAGATCATAACTTCAACTTGGACATTTCACTCTCGTATAGTTCGGTAGTTGGAAACAAAATGTCTTTCAGCATCACATACTGTTGTATAATTGCATCATAGGCTTACGTGGCGGGCAACCACTACAATGCCAACATAGATTAAAGGACATGTACGCATGCATGTTACACCAAGTCGCACTTTGCAGTTGCCGTTCCATCACAAACCAATGTGCGGGGATGCTTCAGGCCTCATATCAACAGCCAATGTCATAATCTCTCAATCACGCCATAGCTTAGGCCGAGACCATTCTCTTCGACTGGGGAGTGCCCAGTTTCTAACCTCGCATAAAAGATTAGGCTTAAGATCCCGCTTAATAGCTTAGTGGCTAACGATTGGCGTGTCTGCAGATCGAGGCATTCCTCAGTATGATCAGACATAATCACTCTATAAAATTGAATGACTCTGGTTGAAAACAATACGCTCGGCAGATACAAGTATCTTTCGATCTGGCAGCATTGTTCCATCATCAAATCAGAGCTACCTAAGTATTGCCCTTTCAATGAATCCGGTAGAGGTCGAGACCCTCTATCCAATCGAGACGAGTACCACTCTATCCCCGCTAAAGGATATCGTAACTGAAAATTCTGCAGATGCCTAGGGTAGCCGTTTTGCATATCAGATAACTCGAAAGTTACTGACACGTGCCCATCATTGGTTATTGCAGGTTACATATACTCTGTTAAGAGAGAACCCCTAACAGTTGAATTCCCAACGGGCTCACCTTTTGGAAGTAGCAGACGTTATCATCTGGGAAGAGATGCCAATGGCTCACAGATCTGCATTGGAATGCGTGAACGAACTCCTCCAAGCGATTGTTGGAAATGACAAACCTTTTAGTGGCAAAATATTGCTTGGAATCGGCGATTTCCATCAAACAGCTCTGGTTGTGCGTTATGCTGGCAAATCTGAGACCATTGAAGCTTCAATTGTTTCTTCTCCTTTGTGGCTGTCATTCTCTATCTTGCATTTGGACCGGCGGATATGTAATGCTTCTGACCCTGAGTACGCACAGTGGGTCGATGACATAGGCCAAGGTTTCGAACGGTTGGACGAAACTGATATTCCAATAGATATGGTAGACGATGTGGATGATGTCAAAGACGCAATAGTTTTCCTTTACCCACCAGAGGTTTTGGCAGTTCCAGAGGATTGCATACGAAATACTTTTCTGAGTCCCCTCGATTACTACGTCAATATGTGTAATGAAATTGTGCTAGAGCATCCGCCGAACGATCAAGGTAAACACCATACTCTGTTTTGCTGCGTTTCTACTCTAATGCTATGCAGTCACATACTACAGTTTTGACTCCCTCAAGGAAGATGACATTCCTGTACCTGAAAACCACCCTGCCGCCTGTATGGATTATCTCCCCCTGCAGTGAGAAAATGGTGTACCGCCACACGAGTTGAATTTGAAACATGGTTGCATCTGCACCATCATTAGGAACCTTGACATGATTGAGGGATTGGTCTAAAACCGCAAGGTACTGGTTGAGCGTCTACTTGAAAGAGTGGTTGAAGTTCGCCTTATTGAATCTTCTTCGTCTCGCAAAACTTTCTGCATTCCTCGCATAACATTTGACTTTCGAGCTCGGAATTGTCCATGGACAATCTGGCATCGACAATTTCCTTTACGGCTAGCCTACCCAACTACATTCAACAGTTGCCAGGGATTGAGGCTTGATAAAGTCGTAATTGACCTCCAAACAAATGTATTTTCACACGGTCAACCTTACTGCAGTGTATCACACGTCAGGAATAGAACGTTATGTAGGAAACTTCTCGACGAGGATAATGAGTCTGGAACTACCAAAAATGTAGTCTATCAAGAGCTGTTGTTGTCTAGATAGGTTGCTGTATACTTTGCCACTTTGCCCTGAAGTATATACATCATGTCATTTTTTGTCTATATTTTCAGCCGGTCAGGATAGTGTAGTGCTTTGCGCTTCTGATATCCTCTTATACTGAATCTGAGTCCTTTTCATACTTTATGAACGACAGTGACGATATCTTGAGATGATGAAGCAAGTAACCTGACGCGTGATTCGCCGGCTTTGTTTTGCAACCTTTGAATTTGTGTAACATGCCGAAATCGGTTAGAAAACTTGACTTAAGTGCAAATTAGCCACATTTATAGCCACAAATATAGGTCATATATAGGTCGCTGGTTCGAATCTCGAGGGCGGCGAAGCATCCCCCGTATCTTGTAATTAAAACAAACAAACAAATGACTCCATGCTCCCAGTCCCACGCCACTGCATGCTTGCTGGAGTGCTTGACTCCACCTTTCTCTCTCTTTAATACACAAAACTTACCCCCTAGAATTGGGAGTGTTGATGAAGTCAGCCACAGCTGGGAGTCGGTCGCAGCCTGGAGCATGGATCGAAATTCTATCCCGTCGTCCATCACAAACAATTAACCATAACACCAGTGAAAATTAGATATCTCACAATATCACAACCAGCCACCGCTCTCACCCCCCTACTGTCTTTGACAAAGTCATAAGGTTAGTGTTAGCAACGGTTCCGGACCGTCACTTCGGGTCCGGGTCCGGGTCCAAACCGAACCGTTGCCAAATAGGCGGTCCAGGTCGTCAATAAACCCGAACTGCCCACTCGGGTACGGTTCCATGGTAAACTCCCAACCCGTTTGAATTGGGCGGGTTGTCAGCGGGTCGCACAGCGGGTCCATCTATAGATTCATATAAGGCTCTTGTATTTGCAGCGTGTTAATAGTATCTTATCAAAATAAAGTTTTCAGCAACCATTGATGAGCTTTTGCTTGTTGAGCAGTTTGCAATATCGATTAATTTGGTATCTGTGTTTCACCTTCAATATATGGTATT
>Ga0307515_10007044_pt1 | contig 22337 bp, 21 predicted proteins | sample 17_EM_MG_FD_194513 | JGI IMG/M metagenome (GOLD analysis project Ga0307515, IMG submission 194513) | Populus trichocarpa ectomycorrhiza microbial communities from riparian zone in the Pacific Northwest, United States - 17_EM | ecosystem: Host-associated > Plants > Roots > Unclassified | place...
GAAGATGGTTCGAGGGTGGTAGACGAATTGTATATAAAGAGAGTGTTTTGGTGTTGGAGGATTTCCTTTTCTTCTCTCTTTACTCGTTCTCTTGTATAGCAAGCAATAGTACGATCTTGAAAAATATTCTGATCTTTGTTCCTCGATACGCACTTCGAGTTCAGTTTTGCAACATCCATATCACCTGCGCCAGACCCCGCCCGTTCCAGCAACATGCAATGAAGTGCATCTGGCAGTATGCTTTCAAGTTGTATGCAACATGATGTATAGTATCCAGGGCACAAAATTGCAAGCGTATCATAGTGATCTCTTCAATGTTTAGGTCCATAGGACCTCATACTGCCACGTGTCCAATATGCTATGAATTACCTTCCCAAAAACAGCTTCTGTATGAGTTAAGTGTCGTATAAGGTCATTTTTCCCGGTGCACCAGCAGTAAAGTGAACCAAACAGCCCAATATCAAGAGGTTGTAGGATGTGTGCAGTGTGTGCAGGAAGGCAAATAGGCTGAATATTTCATTTCAAGCAAATATTGAAAAATTGCCATGTGAGATCAGGGCCATGCCCATCAACGATTAGAATACATCACTTGCCCTTTGCACTGTAATTGTCAGCATAAGCAGGAGGTCAATCCAATGGTACAAACATCTTAGTAGTATATTTCTCAATGTTCTGTTCCACCCATTCCAATCCCAATTCATTGTCAGTCCAGCCTTTAGTTGACCATGCAATTGTTGGTTGCTCTTTATCTTGCACACCAGTATGCCATCCCAAAAGATGCTTTCCCTCCTTGTAGATATACATGGGTGGTATAACTCTACCATCTGCAGCAATACACTCTATAACTGTAACCATTTCATGATTTACATCCTGGGTATAGCAAGGATTCTGTCTACCTGTACGGCATATAACTTTTACTTTGAGAGCCTGACCAAGTAGACAGCCCTTTTCATTCATGTTGTAAATGTTTTCTGGTTGTGCATTGAACTTTCTGACAAGATTTCCAAGCTACAGTGACTAGTATTGGCTTAAAATAAATATATAGACTAAAATGATATATATTGCGAAAAAAGTCGTTCAAAATTGCAGGATCATTTGCATTAACTGTTTGTCGATATAGACATTGGCTGAACTTCGCAGTGACTGCAGGATGGCAGTTGAGAAAGCGTGTTATCCAGTGCTTACCAAGTTGTCGTTGCCGAAATGGAGGTAAATGGGACATCACAAATGCCTTAACCATTTTCGCTTGCAACAGATGTCCCAAGTCATCTTCAGTCTCACAAAACCAATCAATTGATTTCTCTTCTTCCAGAGTATGCAGCTGCTCCTTCTCATGTGCTGCACTTCTTGGCTGTGCTCCTCTAAGTTGGTCTCGCAAGGTTTCATATGGCACAACATATGTTAAAGCAACAGTGTGGATACATGGTTCAAGATCTAAACTATATGCATGTTTGGCTTCACGAATGTCATTTTCTCTGTCAGTTGCTGCATCTGGGCACTTCACTCTGTGCATGGTTGCATTGTTGCAGGGAGAGAGTGAAAATTGGATTTTTGAGCGGGGTAATTGAGAATCCCTGCTCCGGGCGCTCGTGTCCTTTTTTGCGTGATCGGTTGCTAGCTCACGGGCAGTGACACCATAAATTACGTTAATATCTTGCAAACAGTAAAAATGTAACCGAACGTACAATAGAATCCCTAATTCACGGTAATCAACCCGTAATGTGCCGTGGCATGGTGGTAACAGCAATAACATATCATAGTCCAACGCTAATGGGCATAACAAATCGCGGTTATGGTAACACCAAAGCTTTTCCCGACGTCGGAAACTCTACAAAAGCCCTTAGCGATTTCTTCTGATTGGCCTTCATTCCTCTTTTGGTTGATGCCAACTCTATTCGTTGCTTCCTCAGGTCTTCCTCAGCTTTCATCTTGTTGTCCTCCTTTTCCATGCGCTGTGTATTCTGTACCCTTGCCATTGCTCTTTCAACATTCTGCTCATTTTCTTCCAATTGTAACTTTTGAGCTCCCAACCCTACTGCCAACACCGGGAAAAATGACCTTACGCGCCGCATAACTCATAGAGAAGCTGTTTTTGAGACGGTAATCCATAGCATATTTGACGCGTGGCACTATGAGGTCCTATGAACCTGCACGTAGACTAGATTACTATGATACACTTGCGATTTTGTGCGCTTGATACTATACATGCTGCATTCAACAAAACTGCCAAATGCACTTCTTTGCACGCTCCCAAATACGATCTGAAGTACACTCCTGATTGCACTCGATGGCACACTCCCGGCCTGCTTGACTATACACTCCCAAGTAAGCTCTCAAGACGCTCCCAATTGCACTCGATGGCACACTCCCGGCCTGCTTGAGTGTACGCTCCCAAGTAAGATCTCAAGACGCTCCCAATTGCACTCGATGGCACACTCCCGGCCTGCTTGACTATACACTCCCAAGTAAGCTCTCAAGACACTCCTAATTGCACTCGATGGCACACTCACGGCCTGCTTGACTATACGCTCCCAAGTAAGCACTCAAGACGCTCCCAATTGCACTCGATTGCACACTCCCGGCCTGCTTGACTGTACGTTTCAAGGTACACTCTCAAGACGCTCCCAATTGCACTCGATGGCACACTCCCGGCCTGCTTGACTGTACACTCCCAAGTACGCTCTCAAGACGCTCCCAATTGCACTCGATGGCACACTCCCGGCCTGCTTGACTGTACGTTTCCAGGTACACTCTCAAGACACTCCCAAATTCTCTCGATGGCACACTCCCAGCCTGCTTGACTGTACACTCCCAAGTACGCTCTCAAGACGCTCCCAATTGCACTCGATGACACTCTCCCAGCCTGCTTGACTGTACGTTCCCAAGTACGCTCCCAAGACGCTCCCAAGTACACTCTCAAGAGGCAAGGCACTCCCAATCTCACTTGACTGTACGTTCCCAAGTACGCTCCCAAGACGCTCCCAAGTACACTCACAAGAGGCAAGACACTCCCAATCTTACTTGACTGTATACTCCAATGTATGCTCCTGCGTGATCAATCCAGAGACTTGCTGAGTTGCAGGTGCCAGGCACCGGGAGGCGGGAGGCGGGAGGCGGGTGGCCGTGGCCGAAATCATGACGTCGGTCGATATCATAGTCTGAACCTTATCTTTAGCGCCGCCACCGCGACGAGATCTCACGATGCCTCACGGTCATGGTGTTGACAATTGCAGCCTTGGATTCTGCAGGAAAGGTAGACAATTGGATCCTGGGGAGAGCTGATCTCCGACTCAGATTTTCCAGTGGAATCTATTGCTCGCTTCCCATCGATTCTGGGCGTCTGTGTGTGCATTCAGGGTTGATGGTGATGATGGCGATGATGATGGCATCAGTGATGGTGATCATCGTACCGGAAGCACTTAGACAAGTAGGTTGGCTATGTCAACGGTAGCATCAAAGCTTCCACAGACTTAGAGCGTTCTGTTAGCCAAATCTTCCACAGACTTAGAGTGTTCTATTAGCCAAAGCTTCCACAGACTTAGAGCGTTCTATTATCCAAAGCTTCCACAAACTCAGAGTTTGCTATCGGCCAAAAGATTCCCGTGGAAAACTCTACTCCGCTCGAAGCGCGGCTGTCTCAAGCAGGCTTTCAAGCAGGCTTTCAAGCAGGCTCTAGAGCAGGCTTTCGAACGCCAGCGGGCTCTCATGTGTACTCGCAGCGATGGTGTGTATAGTACAGGTATAACAACGAAGACTGCAGGCAGTAAAGACAGATATCGGTCCATCTCTGGCCGGCAGCCGTATATAGTTCCATAGGCCCACGCGCACATCTCTATGTCTCGACTATAGATGACAAAAGGCTGCGCGTCGCGCAGGGGTCCACGGGAAGCTTGCTATGAGCTGCGCGTATGCGCGTGAGCGCGTAGCGCAGCCTATAGTCGATTTGCACTTTTGCCGATGCGTACTCGGTGTTAACTCTTGATCATGGCGTGGAGAGATAGAGAGGGATGACCTAACTTTGTGTTCTTAGGTGATCGTACACCAGGAAAAATGACCTTACGCGACGCGTAACTCATAGAGAAGCTGTTTTTGGGACGGTAATTCAGAGCATATTTGACGCGTGGCACTATGAGGTCCTATCGACCTACACATTGAGTAGATCACTATGATACGCAGGCAATTTTGTGCACTGGATACTATACATCACGCTGCATACAACTTGAAAGCATACTGCCAGATGCACTTCATTGCATGTTGCACACTCCCATCTATGCTCTGAAGTACGCTCCTGATTGCACTCGGTTGCACACTCTCACCCTGCTTTACTATACGCTCCCAATTGCTCTCGAAGGCACACTCCCAGCCTGCTTGACTTACGCTCCCAAGTAAGCCCTCAAGACGCTTCCAAGTACACTCCGAGTATGCTCCAAAGTACACCTCCCAGTACGTTCTCGAGTACACTCCCAGGCGTGCTCCCAAGGAGGCTCCCAATTGCACTCGATGGCACACTCCCAGTCTCCTTGACTGTACACTCCCAAGTAAGCTCTCAAGATGTGCTCAAGCATACTCCCGAGCAAGCTCTGAAATACAATCCCAATTGCCCTCGATGACACCCTCCCAGTGTGCTTGAATATATGCTCCCAAGTCAGCTCTCAAGACGTTCCCAAGCACACCTCTCAGTACGCACCCAAGTACACCTCTGAGTCGCTCTAAAGTACACTCCCAAGTACGCTCTGAAGTACACTCCCATTTCTGCTAGATGGGACACTCCCAGCCTGCTTGACTGTACGCTCTAAAGTAAGCTCTCAACACTTTCCCAAGCACACTCCCGAGCACACTCTGAAGTACACACCCATTTTTACTCGATGATAAAGTCCCAGCCAGCTTGACTGTATGCTGCCAAGTCAGCTCTCAAGACACTCGCAAGAATACATCCGAGTACGCACCCAAGTACATCCCCGAGTTGCTCTCAAGTACACTCCTAATTGCACCCGATGAGATACTCCCAGCCTACTTGGCTCAATTCCCCCAGACAGACTCTCCAGAGGCAAGACACTCCCAATCTCACTTGACAATATGCTCCGATATCTACTCCTGTGTACACAGACCAGAGACCTGCTGAGACGCAGGCACCGGGCACTGGGGGGCGTGAGGCTGGTGGCGGGTGGCGGGTGTCAATCCAGACACTTGCTGAGTTGCAGGGACCAGGATGCCTGAGGCAGGTGGCATCTGGACGGTGGCATATGGTTGCCGAAATCAAATTGTCAGTCGATATCATAGTCTGAACCATATCTCTAGCCCAGCCACCTTGACAAGATCTCACGATGCCTCATGGTCATGGTGTTTACAATTGCAGACATAGATTCCACAGAAAAGGTAGACATTTTGAACTTGTGGAGAGCAGATCTCCAATTCAGATTTTCCCACGGAATCAGGTACCATCTTCCCATTGGTTATGGGTATATGTGCGTGCATTCGGGCGGGGCCTGATGGACATGATGGCAATGCCAATGCCAATGCCAATGGTGATAGTGTTGGTGATAGTGATCATAGTACCAGACGTACTTATACAAGTACATTGGCTGCGTCAACCTCACCATCAAAGCTTCCATAGACTCAGAGCCTTCTACCAGCCAAAGCTTCCTCAGACCTAGATCATTCTATTAGCCAAAGCTTCCACATATTCAGTGTTTTCCATTGGCCAAAAGCTTCTTGTGAAAAACTCTGCTGCGCCCAAATATGCTCCTACTTGCTCGATCCTGAAACTTGTTGAGCCGTGATTGGTGGGTGGCGTGTGCGTGTGGAATGTAGCAGGTGGCAGGTGGCTGGTAGCGGGTGGCGGGCGCCCAAAATCATGACATCAGCCTGTATCATAGTGTTAATTCTATGATTCGTGCGTCCACCGTGAAGAAATTTCACGATGCCTCATGAGCATGGGGTTGAAAATTTCAACCTTATCTTCTGTACCAATGGTGGACAATTGGATCATGTGGTGAGCAGATCTCCAACTCAGATTCTCCAGTGTAATCTGCTGCTTGCTTCCCATGGATTGTGGGCGTCTGTGTGCGCATCTGGGCCGGGGCTGATCGTGATGATGGCAATGGTGTTGATGGCCACGGTGATGATGGCCATAGTGATGATGGCCATGGTGATGACCACAATGGTGATAGTGTCGGTGATGGTGATCATAGTACGAGACGCAGTTGAACACGTTCGTTGGCTACGTCAACGTTAGCATCAAAGCTTCTACAGACTTAGAGCCTTCTATTAGGCAAAGCTTCCAGACTTAGAGCCTTCTATTAGGCAAAGCTTCTACAAACTCAGAGTTTGCAATCGGCCAAGAGCTTCCAGTGGAAATCTGTACTCCTCCCGAAGCTCGGCTCAATCAATCAGGCTCTCAAGCAGGCTCTACACCATCCTTCAATCGCCAGAGAGCTCTCATACAGACTTGCAGCGATAGTGTGTAGAGTACAGGTATTCCAGCGATGACCACTAAAGCCAAGTATTGGTCCATCTCTGGCCGGCTGTCGGATATACCTCCATGGGCCCATGCGCTAATCTCCATGAATCGACTATAGAAGACTATAGGATGCGCATCGCGCAGGGGTCTACAGGTAGCTTGTACTGAACAGCACGTAGCACAGCCTGTAGTCAATTCGCACATTGGGCAGTGTAGAATTGAGGACAATACAGAGAGAGTTGGAGAGGGTACGGGGGAAATCATCCTGAGAAACTGAGACCTACAGAATATCGTGAGAACGCCAATTTACCATCCCTGATATGGCAGGTATAAATCTAGACCTGGCACGTAATTACACCGATACGAGGTCTTCCCAACCCACTCAGGCAAGTTATGCCCTTGATTTCTCTGATCCGGTCATATCCTCCACATTGTGCTCATCTTCATCCGAATCTCTCTCTCTTTCTCGTCCACAACTCCACTATCCTCGCAGAACACAAAGTTAAGTCATCCCTGTTTATCTCGCCATGTCATCATCATGAGTAGGCTCCGAGCAAAGCACACACCGATTACAGCATCCACCGAGTACAGAATACACTGAGTACAGCATCCACCCAATATTGTTTGTCTTCCCTTCATTCCCATGATTTCAAGTTGAACCCTGAATGTAGCTTCAGCTTCCTGCGTGACTCTCCATGAGGGCTCGAAGGTAAAGTAACCTTGTCACATTCCCACTGTTGCGAGTTAACTAACTGATCAAAAGAGTTTCAGCACCCGCCACGCAGTTCATCCACTTCGTCCCTCTACTTGTCCAAACTCACTTGATTACGGCCTGCAAGTGCGTCACCAAACTGTCTCAATTACAGTCTCCAAACTCGCTCAATCGTGGCCTGCTAATGTATCTCCAAACTCGCTCGATTACGGCATCCAAGTTGTCATGCTCATGGCCTCCAAGTGCATCAGCACACTCGCTTGATCACTGCTTCCAGGTGCATATCCAAACTTACTCAATCACGGCCTCCAAGTGCTTCTCCAATCTCACTCAATCACAGCCCTCATGTGTATCTCTAAACTCCCCTCATTATGGCCTCCAAGTGCATCTCCAAACTTGCTCAATCACGGCCTCACAGTGTATCTCTGGGTTCACTCCATCGTCAATTTCAGGCTCACCTCGAATTGCTCTCAAGAACCGCCTGCAGCCAGTCCAGATATACAGTATGTAGATGGATAGCTATACCACAACATAGATACATAGATAAGAATACAGACTGAATACATGAGTTTTAAAAATCATTGAACGATAAGTAGTAGCTATGATTTCCAGCCCCACCTGCAGCGTTCCCAAAGAACATCTTGTTTTTTCCAGACTGCTCTACTGTGATTTGAGGTGCTCCCAGACTTGTCGCCGGTGCACCCAGGTTTATTACTGGCGGTGCCCGGTGCTCCATGGATTGTCATAGGCGCTCCCAGTTACTCGGAAGGCCAACAGGAATGCCCTTCTAGAGTCTGATACTCTCCTGAACTTGACGCATCCAAGTTTACACTCCATATACTTCCAGACACTCCTGGAGGCCTCCAGTGACTAAAATACATTGTACTGATGATGCAGCGAATCTCAGACAGTCGTCGCAGCTCGATTCATCCAATGGACTGTCACTCTGTGCAAGTCTCAACAATGGACTATCACCTTGGGTGCACGTTGTACTCACCAAACAGGAGTCAACATCCCACAAGTAGGTTGCTTCATCATATTGCTAAACAATCCAGACAACAAGTTGGTCATAACACTGGGGTGAAGGAGGATTCTTTGTAAATTCACTCAGAACTCGAGGCAATTTCAACTTTTCACAATATCTACTGGGTGATCATCATTTATCCACCTGATAGAATGATCATTATGGCCTTCTCTGGCGTGTTGGTATTGATTTTCACGTGAGGTGCCTCCCACCACAGATGGACCTGGTGGGCTGGGTGCACCGCATTTAGGCCTCCTGCTGCCGAGATGTACAAGTGAAAGTGGCGAGGGATCGCGTACATCGTTCTTTCCAAACAAGGGTCACATGACGGCACTGCCCGAGCTGGTCATCTGAAATGGGCTGAACATAGGCAACTGAGCATCCCTTGAAACCACCCAAACTATAGGAGATGGTAGTGTGGACGATACCGCTGATTGTGTAGTGCCTCTACGAGGTGTACTGGTACCTTGCACTACTGTATCTCCCCTTCGTTGCAATAAGGATGCGCTTGATATTCTGGGTGTAGTAGACCCAACACGAACATCTGATGTGCATTCATTCGTTGGTGTAGTTGGAGGGACCAGAATGTTCTCTACTGAGGAGCTTATAAGATCTTTGGCGTGGGGCTTGATACAGTTTGGGTCATTTCAGCGGGGCTCATTGCGGTGTTTGACTCTCTGGCAGGGCTTTGGGAGCCTGCCTTGGGTGTGGTGGTTGCCCTTCAGGTGACTGTTCTGTGTAAGCATGAGATGAGTCTTTGCATTGTACAGATATCATCATCATTCAGCTTGGCATCCATTGTAAGTACCAGGAGATCTCGAGAGTTATCCGCATGCCTCCAGTAAATGTCGGTAAACTCCAATTTCCCAGGTCATTGCCAGTCGATTTCAGAGACTCATTGTCAGAGTCGGATTTACAAACCTGGTCATGCGTCTTAGCTAAACCTCGCACCCCTGTGTAAAATGTGATATTGGTGTACAAAGGGATAGTGGATTTGTCGTGTTTAGTTTTTCATCCCTGGATTGCGGCAAGGCCTTCAGTGAATGCAGACTGGCTACTCATGGAATCTATGTCCTGGGGCATCTGTTTTAGCTCAGAGGCCCAGATTGTTTAGCTGCAGTTTGAAATGCCAGTAAGCCGTCTCGATGGAACTCATGGTGGTGCCATAATGATGGTTTTTGGGTGGATATGAGGGCCGCTGAGTGCATATGAGGGTCACTAAGTGGATATGAGGGTGGTTGAGCGGATATGACAGTAGTCCAGTCGATGTTGATTGATCTGAGTGAATAGGTGAGGATTGAATATGTGAGATACCAACTAGTACTAGATGCGCTCGGATCTATGCTAAGTGAGGTTACCACTTCCGCACACATTGCTACTTCATTGAGAATATGCAAGCCAATCTGATGGAGTATGCGCCACAGATTGATGTAAGGAGAGTGTGAAAAAGCACAATTGTAGTAAGTTGAGACAGGTCCGAATAGATCAATGCAAAAATGTCGGTGGTTTTGTGGAAGGGCAAACACAACGAGGTTTGGAAGGAAGTCAGTCATTGTTTTGTAGACATGCTGAGCAGTGTGCCGCGGAAACATCAACTCACACAATTCCATTGAGGGAAGCCGAAAATTGTGCTTCAAAGCGGAACTTCCCAGCATTCCACACAAGGAAACAAATGGGGCTAAAGAGAGTACACTCCATGCCTCAAGTTAGAATGGGGTACAACGATATCATAAGGCTAGGCTAACATCCAAGTCCGTTCAGGGTAGGCTGAATACATGGCATTGGGTCACATGGTAAAAGCCTCACTGCGATCAATTTCCAGGAGGCACTCAATCGCAAACTTTCCACCTTCAACAATCCAGTCCTTTATTTGCACTTTGTGTAGCAGGGTCTATTGCCCCCAAAGTGGTCTTACTCATCACCACCATTCAACACATCCGGGTTTTCACCCGAATCCTGATGATCTCTCTGCATCAGATGGGCTTGACTGTGAAATAGCAGATAACATTTCCCTATTTGATGACGATACACTCGGCCAGCCACTCGAGACATATATATTCCCCCACCCAGGAGCTCCAATCGATGGCACAGTACGAGTTCATTCTTTCAAGGCTTATGACTCGGACCCTGTTCCTCCATATGTTCCATCCCAACAATCGTAACTTTGTTGTTCTATTGTGAATACCAACCTCGATAACACGAAACTCAACAACATCCTCTAATGAAGACTTATTGAACCCGACACCAATGCTAAGAACGCTGACCGACTCTATCAACTCATTGTGAACATGGAAGAAATGAATGGACATGTATGTGGATGGGAGGAGAGTTCGGATAATAGTGAAAGAAAAGATACTCCTTCTGGAAATAGGAACCCGTATGCAGCGGTCCAATATATCCTATGACATCCCCAGTTTCAGAACCATCTCTTGTATGAACAAGATACACAAATAGATTCCAATGGCGAATATATGTACACTGCGAAGTGGACTGCAGCTTGGCGGTGGAAAACGCCGGCAGGCCTCCTTGTATTGTCATAGAGATTGTTTCGTATCATATTGTCTTTCTGTTTGTGTGAGTTCGAGTGTCAGCGAGAGCATGTCAGAGAGATCATGTCAGAGAGATCCTGTCAGGGAGATCGGGTCAGCAAGATCGTGTCAGAGAGATAATGTCAGAGAGATCATATCAGAGTGATCGTGTTAGAGAGATCGTGTTAGAGAGATCGTGTCAGAGAAATCTTGTCAGAGAGATCATGTCAGAGCAAACATGTCAGAGACTGTGTCACACAGTGTGTCAGAGAGTGTGTCAGTGAGTGTGTCAGAGAGTGTATCAGAGAGCGTTAAAGTCTTATTGTCAGAGAGTGCGTGTCAGAGAGTGCGTCAGAGATTGTATGTCAGTTTCATTGTGTCCGAGCAGGTACCATGTCAAGAGTGTCGGCTCCAGTGTTTTACGGATTTGTCTAGATATTAGATCCTCATTACTCATTGCTAATACATCCTAGGAATCTTTGCCAGCAGGATCAACAGTTGTTCCAATTATACTCGGCAGTGACAATACTATGCTCTCTACACTAAGCAGCAAGAAACCAACTTGCCCAGATTATATCAGTATCAGCAACCTCTCTGAGGCGAAGAGACAATTGGTTGAGATGAATAGGTAAATACTAATTGGTCTTATACCACAATGTCCAAACTGACCAAAAACCACACCAAAAGATTCCCCTGTCATGAATCTATTTCATCAATATTGCGGGCTCTAGAGGAGCCGGTAAAGTGCGGATTGGCAGTTCGGTGTGCAGACAGTTGCACTCGATACGCATTTCCTTGAATTGCGTCATTCCCGGCAGAGTATCCAGAGCACTGAACCATCACTATGGTGCAAAATGATTCGTTCCCTCGATGGGAGTTATGCCCGAATGATATGCCCAGCTTTGCCTGGAGGGCCAGGCACCGCCACCCCCCATGGTACCTTCATTTGTCAACAACAGCTGCTGAGGAGGTGGAGCTGTGGTAGTTTGCCGATGCCCATGGAGGTTGTAATATATATAGGTGTATGAATATTGACTGGTTGCACCGTCTACTGAAAGGCTTATTTAAAGATCACACCTCGGAATGGATTCTAAGTTTTCTGCAAGATAGTCAGGGCCAAGAAAAGGGTTTCAACCTGATAGATAAAGGAATTTCTATAATTTCTTGGTTCTCAAACATACGCCAGTTTCGAACCACACTTAGCCCTGTGAAACAATGGACTGGTGCCAAGTACAAGGACATGGTGAAGGTCTGGTTTTCAGCACTTGCCCCTCTTCTCAAAGGGCATCCCCATTACTTTAAGTTCATCAAATCTGTCACCATCTTCATATTGATTGCTAGCTACCATTCCCACACCAAAATCACCCTCAAATACCTACAGGATGCTCATTGTGCCATTGGCAGCAACATCCACCTCTTCCTACCATACCGCAAGAGCCACAGTATGAGGAAGATACATAAAATTCAGTCCCTTCTCCACTATATTGATTGTATTAGGGAAATAGGCTCTGCAGATACCAGTAACACCGAAATATCTGAAGCCGCTCACAAAAACCTCGTTAAAAATGGCTCTTCTTCTTCCATCAAAGTTAACTATATTCTGCAGCTGTTACAATGGAAAACGCACCTATTTCATATGCAGTCGAGACTCAGTATTTGACTACATATCCCTAAATCAGATCCCTTCTCGCTAAATGCAGATATATGTGGAAAGATCCTTGAGGGGGATTCTCTGGCGTCCGACGAATTGTCACCTGGTTTGATACCTCGCATCAATGCAGTGATGAACAAACTCAATACGATGGCAATTCTGACATTTCCTGAGGGTATCAGCATTTCAGAGTGTATAATCAGTCTGACGTCCTATTGTTTGACATTACAAGCAGATATGAGCGCCACTCCAGACCAATGGACAACTGGATCCTGTGGATCGTGGAAACTCCATCGAACAATATATTGAGCGAATGGTGTCACAGTCAATATACAGCAGCACAGTCATCGAGATACGCTTCTACATCAAAAGACAACGTGTGCCATTATGTGGTGTGAACAAGGCAATCAATTTGACAAGACTTTGATTCTAGGACATCGAGCACCACGAAACAGTAGTTCGGTAGATCAACCAGGATATTGCCCTGCCAAACAGTACTATGCTGTTCGTTATAGCATTATAATCAATACAGGAGAAGCAGGTGCAAATGAGAATGTAACATGGTCAACCGTACATAACAACCTATCGTTTGTAGACGCTTTGGAGTATCTATTGTCTGCGATGCCCAACAGAACCGATGGAATGATATTATGTCGAGATGCGCCGTAAAGTGTACGATGCATTGTAGATGTTTCTTCTGTTCTTACCCACATGCAACTTGTTCCGAGCGGAGAAGATAACCAATATCTACTCAACCAGTAAACATCTTTGGAATCATATAACATGATATACTAGATGGATTGCATATGTTGATCTCAACAGGGATGCCTAGTATCCAGTGCCGCCTTTGGCACCTTGTCAGAGCGAATCAGAGCCAGAGTCCATGTCAGAGTCACACTTGACAGCCACATTTATCGCAGCCGGGATTGTCAGATCATATCAGTGCGCACTTGTCAGAGGCATGTTTATCAGAGCTTGGATTGTCAGAAACCTTGTCAGGGACCTTGTCAGAGACCATGCCACAGCTGCACATGTCAGAGCCACACATGTCAGGGCCAATTTACTTCGCCATATAATAAACTCATTTATCCACAAAATGAAAAATTCATTAGATTTAGGATTCAATCGTGCAGGCTCTGAAGGATAGGTAGATTCAACTAAATTTCCTTCAGAGTCCCACAGAGCCGGAATTCATATACAGCAGCCGTTATTGGCATATCTTGTCAAAGCGCACATGTCAGAGCCATGTTTATCCGAGCTGGAATTGTCTGAGACCATGTCTGAGACCATGTCAAAGCTGCACTAGTCAGGGCCATACTTGTCTGGGCCACATTGTTCAGAGCCAGAATTGTCAGAAACTATCTCAGTGCGCACTTTCAGAGCCACGATTATCAGGGACTATGTCAGAGCCACATTAATGAGAGCACGATTGTCAGAGACCATATCAGAGCCGCACTTGTCGCAGTAGAGTGGTGATGAATACCACGTAGTTGTTGCAGTACCAATCGCACAAGAAAGATATCGATCGTCTCCAGAAGGTTGCATACCGCTGATGCACCATTCAAACCAAGTTATCTTTGGTATATCCACATTACAATTAGTTGATGAACATATGTCGAGTGTCCACAACTCTTGCGTACAACCAGTATCCGATTGACTCAGTGACCTTCAACCGTGTTATGGAGTTGACTTTTGAAATTGCTTCCCTGGAGTGGTGACTGCTATTGCGAGAGTGGTAGAAGAGTCCAGCTTGGTGTATATATTAAGTTAAACGAATTCTACAGCAAAAAAGTATCATATATCTTGATTAATGACATGATTGCTCTGATATCACATGTACCTGTGATGTATCGTTATTGTGTGTGAACACCAACATGTTGGTATCCAAATCCGTATGAAATATTGTGTGCGTAACTTGAGACTCTGATACACGAGATGCCATAATATCTTGCATACTATAACAATGTAACCGAACGTACCATAAAATCCCACATCTCACAGTAATAAACCTGTAATGTGCCATGGCATGGCGGTAATATCAATCACTGATCATAGTCCCATGCTATCGGCCATAGCAAATCTCAGTTATGGTAACACCAAAGCTTTTCCCAATGTGCCGGGAGCAAGCTGCTAGTAGTCGATCTGGCTTCACTGGTAGGGGTGAAACTTGCATTGATGTTAGCAGTGGATCTACCTTTGCTCAGAGCAAGCTGGTAGTGGTGGAATGCTCACTCTCACCTCTCTGACAATCTGGCTTCACTGGAAGCAAGGTGGTAGTAGTGGAATTCTCACTTTCACCTCTCTAACAATCTGGCTTCGCTGGGAGCAAGCTGGTAGCAGTAGATTAGGCTTCGCTGGAAGGGGTGAAACTAGCTTCGCTGGTAGCAGTGGATCTGGCTTCGCTGCCTGGGGTGAAACTGGCTTCACTGGGAGCAAGCAGTTAGCCATAGACTAGGCGTCCCTGGTAGGGGTACAATTGACTTCGCTAGAAGAAACCAGGTACTGGTGAATAAGGTTTCGCTGGTAGGGCCAAATGAGGCTTCGCTAGGTCCTGGGAGCAAGCTGGTAGCGGTGGATCAGGCTTTGCTAGTATGGGTGTATTACATTAAGTTTATGGAAGAATAATCAACCAGTAAAATACCTGATGCTGGTAATGGTGATGGTGCTGATGGTGATGGTGGTGATTGTAATGGTGGTGGTGATGACGATTGAAAAAAGGGGTGGATGAAATGCATACAGTAGGAGAAATTTACATTATTCTGTAATTCAATATTATATATAGTAACACCCACATCACATTCTCATAACTCCTCTCTAATGGCCAAAATACAGGGTAGGCAGTTAGAATCGATAGGAAGCAACTGTAACACAGTCGTAACAGGGATGATATATGTCAGTTACAATTGCACCAAAGGTTTTCCCGATGTAGTACCTAGGGACATTCAGAGATTGTCCTTGGATTCACAGCTTGTTCAACCTCCGGATAATTATATTTCTGCTCTCTTACAATGTGCCAGAAAGGGTTGGGGCAATCCTCAACTTCAATCGAAGAAGCAATTATGGCAACTACAGATACAACTGCTGTAATCTGAACCTACAACTCCATGATTAACAAACTTAAGGGAGATTCACTTCAAGGATAGGATCTAGGGCTGTGCATAAATGCATGTACTTCTAAGAGAAGCATCCCCCTAACAGGTACTAATATTAGTTGGCTTCAAATTTTATTGCAAGCAGTTGTATTCCACACCGAACTAGAATTTCATATAAGTATAGATGGCTGTAGTTAAGTAAATATATATTGTATAAATTGTTTGATCATATGTGCCCACATAGTATAACCTCGAAAAATGCACAACATCATCAACAATTCTCAGCTGGTGGTATTCTGTAAAAAGTTTAATATATCATTACTATCCCTAGTGGACTTACTCTTTTCCCAGTATATAATTTTTATTTACACAAATATTTGTATTGCAGAAAACTGCACAATTGCAAAAATCTATACAAAGTACTAATAGCCATGTAAACAAACTATTAACAAAATTTCTGTCTTGGGTGAGTGGTGACCACTGTTGTAGCCACTGCTCCAACTGGACTCTTCCATGCCGAGCAAAAAGCCATTTACTTAATGTAGAGTCAATACCATACACACTAGACACAGTATATGCAGAAGTGTGGGGGTGGGTAGATAGACACTAAAGTTGCAGCTTGCCTGACTCCTACTGCTCTTCACCTCTGATATATCCTCTTCCCTGCTCCTTACTACTTCTGCAGCCTTTCAAGCTCAAACTCAACATCGGCAAAAGTGCAAATCGATTATAGGCTGGGCTACGCGCAGCTCATAGCAAGCTTCGCGTGGACCCCTGCGCGACGCGCAGCCTATAGTCATCTATAGTCGAGACATAGAGATGTGCGCGTGGGCCTATGGAACTATATACGGGTGCCGGCCAGAGATGGACCTATACCTGTCTTTACTGCCTGCAATCTTCGCTGTTATACCGGTACTATACACACTATCGCTGCGAGTCCGCATGAGAGCCCGCTGGCGATTGAAAGCCTGCTCTAGAGCCTGCTTGAAAGCCTGCTTGAGAGAGCCGCGCTTCGGGAAGAGTAGAGTTTTCCACGGGAAGCTTTTGGCTGATAGCAAACTCTGAGTTTGTGGAAGCTTTGGCTAATAGAAGGCTCTAAGTCTGTGGAAGCTTTGATGCTAACATTGACGTAGCCAACCTACTTGTCTAAGTGCTTCTGGTACTATGATCACCATCACCGACACCATCACCATCGCCATCATCGCCATCGCCATCATCACCATCGCCATCATCACCATCGCCATCATCACCATCGCCATCATCGCCATCGCCATCATCACCATCGCCATCATCACCATCGCCATCATCACCATCGCCATCATCACCATCATCGCCATCGCCATCATCACCATCAACCCTGGACCGAATACGCACACATACGCCCACAATCGGTGGGAAGCGGGCAGCAGATTCCGCTAGAAAATCTGAGTCGGAGATCTGCTCTCCCCAAGATCCAATTGTCTGCCTTTCCTGCAGAATCTAAAGCTGCAATTGACAACACCATGACCATGAGGCATCGTGAGATCTCGTCGCGGTGGCCGCGCTAAAGATAAGGTTCAGACTGTAATATCGACCGACATCATGATTTCGGCCGCCCCTCCCGCCACCCGCCTCCCGCCACCCGGTGCCTGGCGCCTGCAACTCAGCAAGTCTCTGGATCGAGCCCCAGGAGCATACATGGGAGCATATAGTCAAGTGAGATTGGGAGTGTTTTGCCTCAGGAGAGTGTACTTGGGAGCGTACAGTCATGCAGGCTGGGAGTGTGCCATCGAGTGCAATTGGGAGCGTCCTTGCGAGTGTGCTCGGGAGTGTGTTTGAGAGCGTCTTGAGAACTTACTTGGGAGCGTACAGTCAAGCAGGCTGGGAGTGTGCCATCGAGTGCAATATGGAGCGTCCTTGTGAGCATGCCCGGGAGTGTACTTTAGAACGTGCTCGGAGGTGTACTTGGGAGCGCCTTCAGAGCTTACTTCGAAGCGTAAGTCAAGCAGGCTGGGAGTGTACAATCGAGTGCAATCAGGAGTGTACTTCAGAGCGTACTCGGGAGCGTGCAATGAAGTGCATTTGGCAGTTTGGTTTCAAGTTTGTTGAATGCAGCATGATGTATAGTATCAAGCGCACATAATCGCATGCGTATCATAGTAATCTAGTTAATGCGCAGGTCCATAGGACCTCATAGTGCCACGCGTCAAATATACTATGCATTACTGTCCCAAAAAAAGCTTCTCTATGAGTTACGCGTCGCGTAAGGTCATTTTTCCCGGTGAAGCTTTGGCTGGGAGCTGGCTGGAGACACTGTAATTCAATTATCTTAATTTACACAAAGGCGGCGAAGCCATCTCCGGCAATAGTATCCCTATATAGCAGTCTGTATCAGTTTATTGCAGTCCAGATTCAGTCTACAAAAATACTGTTCGGGTCTGGTCGCGTTGCGAAAATTGTCTGCACTTGACCGGACTAGACCCAGACGACTCCAGTGCGCTTGTTTTCCTACCTGAACCATTGAAATCAATGAAGTCGGAGGCAAGAGTAATCGAAATCGTGGAATTATTTAAGCTGATAATGGTTGGCAGCCCTAGCACTCCGGAACGAACCAAACTAATGTTACGTCTTGATCGAAGGGAATTTGACACTGCGGTTCCACAACCTGACCACCCATCGTAGCGACTTTCCCACAACTTTGTCTCTAACCAGAGCTCAAGGTATACGTTAGGTAGACATAATGTATTTTACCGAGTGACCGGGAACCCGCTCACCCGCACGAGCGAAACCTATTGATCATATCTGACTAACTGAGGCCTCCCAGACCTTGTAACAGCCTCAACCCTTCTGCCTACATCCTAGGGTACCCCTCCACCCAATCTGCGCTTTACTGACTAAGAATAGGCACTCTATATAGAATTGTGTCCTCATCTGGTGTGATAGTCTGGGCTTGCAGACTGGGGATAGAAGGTGGTTTGTGCACAATAGTGGTGGTGATTTCATTTGCAACGCGACTAGAAGAATACTGAACACTTTTGGATTCACGATATAGTTTCATATTTCTATAGGAGCTCGAGCGGTAGCTCGAACACGTTCGGCTCATGGACAGCACTACATTCACTTAGTAGCGGGTATATTAATAAATGCATGAGACGGATGCTACTCAAACAGTGATCTAAGATCTTGCGTCAAGCTCGTGAACCAGCCCTGAATTTCGCGTGCTCAGAAAGGCTGGGATCGAGCTTAATCTTGTGTGTGGTATTAAGACCACAGAGCAACAGGCGCTGGCCCCGTGGCGCAGTGGTATCGCTCCTGAAAGTATAGGCGGGGTATACGGTCACAATGCTATGGGTTCGAATCCCAGTGCCAGCCCCCCAGTGTGAAGGGGACAAAGGGTAGTGGGTGGGGAACTCCGCCATTTAACCGGCTTGCCCGGAGGCGGAAGGGATATGGGGCACTGTCATACTCTAATTAGAGTGCATACAGTATGAATAAACAACAACAACAACCACAGAGCAACATGTCTAGTTATCGCATGATGCTAAAAATGGAAAGCGGCTTCGCTAACAGTTAGCCGCAATAGCTCGGTTTAGATAGGCTTCCATTTACCATTTTCGCTACTAGGTCGCTAGAGTAGGTCATTACCACAGCGTTTAGTATACGCTAACGAGCATTCCCCATCCCTCGAGTTACCTGACTGTCTACCGATTGAGCGTTCATTAAATAAGTGCCTAACCTTGTGAGAAGTAGAGGACTTCCCATAACAAATATTTTGTGCTTGAAAGTAATCTTCCTCAATACCGTCTGTACCGTACTCAAATTCGCTCTTGAAAACTAATTGCTGCGCTCGAACAGACCGTACAACACTAGTCCCAATCGTATAGTTAAGTTGAAAAGATGCGCTAGTCTTGAACCACTACTAGCGACTCGGCAGTAAGCAGTCCGAGATTAACGAAGCGCCGAAATAGTCTCACTTGCGCAAAGAGCCGAGTGGGGACAGTGGGACCTCGACCCTAGATGCGCGCGGTAATGATGTTTACCGTAGCTAGCGCCCCGATTTCCAGTGTCATATATCCCCTGTACGAAATATACCTCTTTAGCAAGTTGTAGAATCCAAATGGCCGTTCCCAACTATTTAAACCAGCCTCTGTACCTGATACCGGACAGCCAAACTCGACATAACTACCATTTCTACTTCATCTTAGCTTTCTTGGATCCTCAGCCATTTCATATTCATCTCCATCCAATCTCCACTTGTTCGCAACCATTTAAACCAGGCTCTGCACCTGGTATCGAGCAGCCAAACTCGACACAACCACCATTTCTACTTTCATCTCAGTTTCCTTGGATCCTCAACCATCTCATCTTCATCTTCATCAATCCACACTTCATTCTAAACGCACAATTCTCTTCATCATCCCAACTATGGCTGTAACATTCACATCCGCAGCCCTTACCTACCTCAACTCCTGTCGGCCACACAGTACCAGCATCCTTTACATCCTTGTAATAACCGCCGGCTGTTCAGGCACTCAACTACGCCTATCTTATGAGGATTATTTGTTGAACACCGACGATACCACTTTTAATACCCACGGTTTGAACATTGCTATATGCGCGATTGACATGCGGCACTTGATCGGCTCAACTATTGATTACAACAATAATGTCCTCTGTACCACCTCAACTATACATTTCCCGCCCGGGAGAGTCTGATTATGTGGTTGCGTGTGTAACCACATCTGATTACAGCAATGACTTCTTGATTATAGCCGCCCGCCTAGAGGTTCATACAGGGTTGATTTTGAGTAATACACATCGGCTTGATGGAAGGGGGTTGATTGCAGACAGGGTGCCGTTATTCGTGTTCAGTAGCCTAAGATGCATCGAGTGGTTGGTGTTTAGTTCTATATGGAATTTGCAGTCATTTTTGTCTTGTTTACTAGTTACTGGGTTCACAAATTGAATTTGTCAACTATAGTAACTTGGTGTGTTTTACGGAAATAATGAAGTTAAATTGTATAATTATTTCAACAGTTCAGGCAATTCCAGTCTAAGGGAGTGCTCAACACACAGCAACCCTCGGTAACTCATAGTCACTACTTGGTTCCAGATTGGCTATGGTCCTGACAGTTTTACTGATTTTGGGTGATATTCCACGCACAGTTAGCCCTCAGTCGGCCTGCAAAGTTCAAACTGCACAGTATACACCATTCCTGTATGGCAGTTTGCACTAGTCTAGTGCAGTTGAGTTCCAGTCCGCGAAAATGCTGTACTGGTCTCGGTGCGAAAATTGTCCGCACTTGACTAGACTGTGCTCGGACGTTTCCAGTGCGCATATTTTCCTACCTGGACCATTGAAATCATTGAAATTGTAGGCCAGAGATAATCAAAATCGCAGAATTATTTAAGCTGATAATCGTAAGCAGCCCCCTAGCATTCAGGAACGAACCAAACTGACGTGCTTCCACGCACTAGTACCGCGGTACCGCGGCATGTCGCGAATAGGAGCCAAAGCCACTACCAGAAAACGTGACGTCAGCGATATTCGCGACAATCCCCGCAGGTGAAGCTGGGTTCAGGGAGATCATCTTTTCTTGATCAGACATAAACCAACTGAGCGCCGAATATAATCCAGATGGTGGATCTAGCATAAGCCAAACATAAATCAGAGGCCAGTTTGATATAGACCATTTCAACGACTAGTTATCCAGCATCCATCATATCACATTAATATGAGCAGGTTTATTCCGTAGCGTCCGATCAAAAGGGATTCTGACACTGTAGTTTAGTAACCTGTCCACCTGACCTGGCGTAACTACTTTGCCGCAAATCTTGCTCTACCCAATACTCTCAGATAATACGGTAGGTCAGAAATACTATTCCAAAAGCCCTAGGTTCTTAAAGTGACAGCGCTACGGCATGAATGGTGAATGTAAAGTGAATGTGCAAATTTGTATGAATGTTAGGGTATATACTTCTTAGCTGTAAGATATACGCAACGGGTTTATTTAACCTGCAATCCTAAATGCAGACATTCAATCAAGCAGCCTACTGATGCTCTATGTTATCAAATCCACAATTACAAACAGTGCCATAGTTACCTCTATTCTGAATTACTGTGGCATTTAGCAAAGTGTCCATATGCATTTATTTCAGTTTATTATTTAGTATCCCTACATAAAATAGACGAGGTTCCGGACACGAAAATTAGCCTAGCCGACGCTAGGGTATGGCGAGCTTGCGAGCACTTGCACATGCAAGGCGAGTTCGGCCAACTTATAGCACACATTTGTTCATTTTCGGGGACAGCTTGAATTCCAATTAACTTTTCGTTTTACTAGGCGGTTGCAACTGTAACGAGTGTCCCCTAGTCCTTTCCTTTACTACTTTATAACACACGAGGACGCGAAATCACGAAATTTACCCGGCTGGGGGAGTATTAGCGAGCTTGTGAGCAACACACGCCCGAAGGAGCCTGAGGCGAGTTTGGCCCAACTTTGAAGAGAACCAGCAGAAATATGGGAACTTATTTTTCGGGTTACCGTGTGGTTTCCACACGCGTGTTCCTTTGTAATACAGTCATGTTTCACTCTCGAGTGTCCTATTACTGCCACACTAATAACCGGGTATTTTTGATCATTATAATTAACCTCAAACAATTGAACTTAGGTCCTTCCAGTGTTCCTAAGCGGCCAGGCCGGCCGCCGGGCTTTTTAGCGGCCCGCAGATCAGGCTGGCCCGGCCGCAAAATCTGAGGCCTGGCTTAGCCAGTGTCCCCAACCGGCCGGGCTGACCTACAGTCACCTGCAGGTTTACCTACAGTCTAGGCCGGGCATCGGTTGACAGAAAGCCGGCCGGCCAGGCATGGAATACGAAATGACTGCGGGC
>Ga0307515_10007046_pt1 | contig 22334 bp, 22 predicted proteins | sample 17_EM_MG_FD_194513 | JGI IMG/M metagenome (GOLD analysis project Ga0307515, IMG submission 194513) | Populus trichocarpa ectomycorrhiza microbial communities from riparian zone in the Pacific Northwest, United States - 17_EM | ecosystem: Host-associated > Plants > Roots > Unclassified | place...
CGAGTCAAGACAAGGCTCATACTATGATTGGAGATTTCACCGAGATTACTGTGTCTAATTCCGACAATGACCTACACTTGGTACGAGTTACGAGTGCGAGATTGGATGGTCGGATGCCGGACATTCCGGAAGTGGAGATATGGAGGACGGTGTCACTGTGGATGTTCCTTCTTTCTCTTCTCTTTACTTCTTTACTTCTTTGGATCTCGGCCCAGTACAAATGGCGTCGGCACGGGTTTTTACCACCTCCGGAGACAAGTCAAGTGGAGGTGGAGTTTCCCCGTGCGCCGGATCCGCCGAATGGCTAACATACGGTACTAATCGGTTGTGGGACTTATGGGTTCGTACGTTTGCGTACGTTGAACGGTTGTTTGATTGTTTCCTTTCTTTTCCTACTCTTGTACGGGTTTATGCAGCCAAGGGGGTCTGCACTTACAGAGGGGGATAATGTAATGGCACGGATGCACGTGACGTGTCCAGGGCCGGGTAATACCCGCTTTATATAGTCGGCTCGCCACGAGCCTTAGATCTCTAGCGATAATCTTACCTTTACTCTACTTTACAATATTGAAATCCACGTGTGCAACCGTATCTACTGATATACCTTCCTACGAGGCCATACACAGGCGTATGCCTTTACACCTGTCTTGATTTTCTCGAAACGAACCTCGAGTCTTTTTGCCCCGCCTTCGATACATTATTGTCACCAATATCACCTACGCCCGACCCCGACCGTTACACTAGAACGAGTCTTACAACATCGTACTTGATATTCAATGAGCCTACATCCCTCGACAGGGTGTAAGTATTGTTCCGAACCTTGTTCCGTTTCCTGTTGGGTTTACCTAGCATCAAACTATCGTTGGATACACGTTTGCGACGATTGCGTCGACGAATTACCACGACTTACAGGATTTGATATCCGTCAGTACCCTCATTGATCACCATATTCGAATGCACCAGTACGACAGTAAGTGCACTTCTCGAACGAATTGGTTTGATCTTGCGGGAATCCCTTGTCTTGTTTTTGAACCCGAACCTTTGAACGCTTTTGAAAGTATCGAAGAGATACTCACAGCATCTTTCGAGGAAGAACCCCTCGAAGCGAATTGTTGGGAACAGTCAGCCGTGCCCTCCCCGTGGAATACTTATTGGACAGACGCAGCTAGGGAAGGCGGCGGACTCGATATTAACGACCCTGTGTTTGGACCGCATTGGACTCGGTATACAGGAGCACACTCCTCGTTTCCTTGCGACCCAGAACAACCGTGTGACTGCGAAGGTCATAACTGCGCCGGAACACATTCGACAATTGGACACGCAGCAGCAGCAGCAACAACAGCAAAATCTCTTGGGATTCCGCTGATTGTTATCGTACCCCCGACTCCGACCCCCTCCGAGATTGACGCATATAATTGGCACTGGTAGATGTGCTTCATTCGTTGCAATGTCAAACTCAACAGAACCCCGAGCGGCCCTGGTATCCATCGAGGATCAAGGCACCATCATGGCGCTCATCGACATAGACAAAGACAACATCGGGTACGAACAACTGACGGAGGCGTTTGCACAGACGCAGGAGGTATTGATGCGGGTGGCACAATACTCCCAACCAATCCGAGAGGTGCAGAGGGTCTGCGAGCATCCACAACAGATAATCGATCTACAACGGCAGATCACAGACCTACAAGCGAAACAGTTCCTACCCCCGCAGTGCGACCATACCGGGTTGGAACAACAAATACAAACTTTGAGGGACGAACGGGACGAAGCCTTGAAGAGACCACCGGCTCCTGGAACCAACGAGGATCTGCAACAGGAACTGGACGACATGACCCGGGACGCACGGCAATCTGGAAAGGAAGTCCGCGGTTTGAGGACGCAGTTAGCGAATGCGTTGATGTTAGCAGCCAGAGCGGCCCCGACTGCTCCCCAGGCTCCGGAGGACAGAGGCCAGAAAGTTCCCGACTCCCCGGACTTTTCAGGGACGGATTGAACTCAGTTGAGAGGCTGGATTGCTCAACTCCGGATGGTCATACGACACAAGCCCGCCAGCTTTCCCGACGAACAGTCGAAGATGCGGTATGCATTCAACCGCCTGAGGGGAACAGCCTTAGGACAGATTTTGCCACACGTCCGGGAAGACGGAACGATAGGGCTGGAGGACCTACCAGCTTTTATACAACTCCTGGAAGCAGCTTTTGGGGACCCCGACCGAGTAGCCACCGCCGAACGGAAAATGCGGGAAATTAAACAAAAGAACCGTGAGTTCTCTCAGTATTACGCTGAGTTCCAAGTTATAGCGGCCGATCTGGATTGGAATCCCTCGGCCTTGCGGAATGCTTTAAGGATGGGGCTGTCTGAAGAAATGAAAGATTCCTTTACTTATAGCGATATGCCTGATGAACTTGCCGCGTTTGTGACGGTTTGTCAGAAACGAGATAACCAGATACGACAACGACGCGCAGAGAATGCGGCACAAAACAAAGGAAGCGGGATACGTTTCGCTTCCTCCAGACCCCCGCCAACTCCGAAAGCTCCGGAAACAGCCCCCGCTGGAACGGTCGCCGGATATACCGGACCAGCGCCAATGGATCTCAGTGCAGGCAAAAGAAGGATTTCGGCAGAGGAAAGGGCAAAGAGGTTTGCGGATGGGAGGTGTTTATACTGTGGTGGGTTTAACCACAGGGCAGCAGAATGCGCGGCAAGAAAGAAGGCTCAGACGTTTATGGCGGCTGGAGCGGAAGTTAAGGAAGTAGGAACCAAGGAGGCTTCCGAGCAATCGGGAAAAGATTAGGTCAACCCAAGCAGGATGGCGCTTTGGTTGACGGAAAAAGTTTTGTTTTAAATGCTTTAAAGTGTTTTGGAATTTCGCGATTATCAGTTAGCAGGGTGGAGGTATTGGAAGGATCAATCGAAGGCAAACATTTGGTGATAACCTGTTCATTGACCGTGAATAACCAAGAGATACCTACGCATGCGCTGATTGATTGCGGAGCTACTGGCATTGCATTTATTGATCAAGATTTTGCTCGCCATCATCAGATACCACTTCAAGAGCTAAACGAAAAGAAACAAGTGGAGGTCATCGACGGAAGACCTATTGAATCCGGAGATATTACGCATATTGCCAAAGTCGGAATGAAAATACAGGAACATAAAGAACAGTTACCCATGTTCATTACAAAATTAGGTCATTATCCAATTGTCCTCGGGATCCCCTGGTTACGACTACACGATGTAGCTGTGCGTTTTGCATCTAATATGGTTACGTTTGGCTCACAATATTGGATTACTCACTGCCATGATACATCAGTAACGGTACAGGGAGTTGCAGAAGAACCGCCAGAACCAGTATATCAAGTAAAAGATATATTTGAACCGAACATCCGACCCTTAAGACTGTTTCGAGGGGATATTGTTATGCTTAATGGAGCTTCGTTTTTTAGGACTGTCAAGAAAGGAAAACTTAAGTTGTTTAAGGCCTCCCTATATGACATTAATCAAGCCATCGAGGCAAAAGATTTGAAAGAACGCCCTCTTGAAGAAATCATTCCCGAACAGTATCATGAGTTTCTTCCGCTGTTTAATAAGGTGCTGGCAGACCGGCTACCGCCACATCGACCTGGAATTGATCATGAAGTCCGCTTAAACGATGGAGAAACACCAACGTGGGGACCATTGTATTCGATGTCCAGGTTGGAGTTAATCGTTTTGAAAGAATGGTTGGAGGAGAATATGACAAAAGGGTTCATCCGACAATCATCATCACCCTTTGCAGCTCCGGTACTGTTTGCAAAGAAACCCGGAGGAGGGTTACGGTTTTGTATCGATTATCGGGATATTAATAGTAAGACAATAAAGAACCGATACCCCCTCCCGTTGATAAAGGAAACGTTGAACCTTTTGGGGAACGCCCGGATATATACAAAACTGGATGTTAGAGGAGCATACAATTTACTTCGGGTTAAGGAAGGGGATGAGCATAAGTTAGCATTTCGGACGAGATATGGGCTGTACGAACCTACAGTGATGCAGTTTGGCACGACAAATGCACCAGCGGATTTTCAAGGCGACATCAACAATGCTATTAGGGAAGCTTTGGATGACTTTGCTTCGGCATATTTGGATGATGTTCTAATATACAGTAATTCCGAGGAAGAGCATATAGGTCATGTTAAATGGGTCATGCAACGATTGCTAGAGGCCGGGCTATATTTGAAGCCGGAGAAATGCGAGTTCCATAAAGAAACAGTAAGATATTTGGGATTGATTATATCAACCAAAGGAATTTCTATGGATGAGGATAAGGTTGAAACCGTACGGAATTGGAGTAAGGAAAAGAAAACGGAAAACGGACGGTTAAATAACCTCTTTGAAGTACAACAATTCCTGGGGTTTTGCAATTATTATCGACGGTTTATCTCTAGGTATTCTGAAAAAGCAGAACCATCAACCAGACTTACGAAGAAGGACGAGCCGTTCGTATGGGGGTCAGAACAACAGCTCGCTTTCGAGACAATGATAACCGCGTTCACCACAGCACCGGCACTTCGACACTTTGATGATGAGAGGGAGGTAATCATTGAGACTCATGCTTCCGATTATGTATCCGCAGGAGTATTATCGCAACGAGATGACGAAGGAGTGCTACATCCTGTGGCGTATTACTCAATGAAACACTCACCAGCAGAATGCAATTATGATATATATGATAAAGAATTAATGGCAATTATCAAGGCACTGGAAGAGTGGAGACCTGAGTGTGAAGGTGCCGCATACCCCTTACAACTGATAACCGATCATAAGAATCTTGAATATTTCATGACAAAGAAACTCCTGAATCGACGACAAGCTCGGTGGTCCGAATTTCCAACACGGTTTGAGTATAAGATTGTTTACCGACCAGGAAAATCGAATGGAAAGGCTGATGCTTTAACGAGGAGGCCGGGAGACCTCCCTGAGGGGGGGGATGAAACATTAAAAAATATGGAACAAGTGGTATTAAAACCGCATAATCTTCCGGAACAATTGAGGATATCGGCAAATGAGATGTCTGGACAGGAAGTACCCTTGATATCCGATTTGTTTGCTCAAGCATATAGTGATGATCCGCTGCCTAATAAAATATTAGAAGCTATAAGACATGGAGGTAGCCTGAAGGATATCACGGTAGCAGAGTGCACGGAACAGGAAGGACAAGTATGGTATAGGGGGAAACGTTACGTTCCGGAGGGGGATCAGTTACGGTTGAGATTGATACAGGAACATCATGATTCTGCGCTGGCAGGACATCCAGGAAGAGCAAAAACGTTCGATCTTCTGGATAGGAAATATTACTGGAAGGATATGCGAAAACAGGTGGATCAGTACGTACGGAATTGCCATAGCTGCCAACGATCGAGGACCTCGAGGCATGCAACGTTTGGAGTTCTTCGCCCACTTTCAGTGCCAGAGAAGACATGGGAAGATATTTCAATGGACTTTGTGGTAGGGTTACCTGAGTGCAAAGGGTTCGATGCAGTTTGGGTAGTGGTGGATCGACTCTCAAAAATGCGCCATTTTATCCCATGCCATACAACCATAGATGCGGTAGGATTAGTTAAGTTGTTCCTCCGAGAAGTCGTACGCCTTCATGGCTTGCCGAGGTCTATTATTTCGGACCGAGGACCTCAGTTCGCTTCGACCTTCTGGGGACAGATATGCAACCGGTTAGGAATAGATCGACGGATGTCTACAGCATTCCTTCCACAGACAGATGGTCAGACGGAACGAATGAATGCAGGAATGGAACAGTACCTCCGTGTATTCATTAACCATCAACAGGATGATTGGGTGCAGTGGTTACCCCTCGCTGAGTTTGCTGCTAATAATGGAATATCCGAGTCGACGAAGTGTACCCCCTTCTTTGCAATTCAGGGCGTGGACCCACGGATGTCATTCGCCGGGGAACCTACACAGGAACGAGATCAACGACGCTGGGAGGCAGATCGGGTTCAATCTGTGATGCAACAAACTCATGAACATCTGAGAGTGGAGATGAGAAGCAGTCAAGCAGTACAAGAAGAGTATGCGAATAGAGGACGTATCCCTGGACCGAATATTCAGGTTGGATCTAAGGTGTGGTTGGATGCACGCAATATACGAACAACTCGTCCGACTCGGAAGTTAGATTGGAAAGGTCTGGGACCCTTTCGAGTCCAGAAACAGGTGTCCCCTTATGCTTATGAGTTAGAGCTACCTATGTCAATACGGATCCATCGGGTACAACCAGTTTCCCTTTTGGACCCGGTGGTCGAGGATCCGTTAGAGGGACAGGTGGTACCCCCTCCCCCTCCCGTTGAAGTCGATGGCGAAGAAGAGTATCAGGTAGCCGGAGTTGAAGATAGTCGAATATATCGAAATCAGTTACAGTACCTCATCCGATGGACGGGTTATGATTCTCTTACTTGGGAACCAGCGAAGTTTGTTGACGGGTTACAAGCTGTGGAGGAATTTCATCAACGATACCCTGGGAAGCCTGGACCATTGGAAGATGCTCTCGGAGGACCTCGAGCCTAAGGGGGGGATACTGTCATGGCGCAGATAAGTATGCGAATACTTAGGAATAATGAAGGGTGATTTTTGGTGGTGTGGAAGGAATCGTGCCACGGAAAGGCGGAGACCTTGGAAGACGCGGAGGGAGCGGCGAGATGGTGGTGGTATGATTTAGTAAGATAAAGAAGTGGTCAGAGGTGTTGCGACGTCGGGCGATGTGGCGTGATTGTTACGATAAGGAATGATGGAGTGGTGTGTAAGATCATGGGATGAGATTCGGATAGTGGCAGATGGATTGTATATAAAGAGAGTGTTGTTGGTGTTGGAGGATTTCCTTTTCTTCACTCTTTACTCGTTCTCTTGTATAGCAAAACAAGTTACCACTTTGAACCAGCTTTGAAACTCTTGTCCTGTCTTGATTTTCTCGAAACAAACCTCGAGTCTTTTTGCCCCGCCTTCGATAGATTATTGTCACCAATATCACCTACGCCCGACCCCGCCCGTTACAGAGGGCTAGCCGCAGCTGTCTGGCCACTGAATGTATGGAGGTCTTCGACACCAAACTGTGAGTAATGGGATTTGCTCTCGATGTTATGATCGACCAGAGAGAAACATTTCAGAAGCATGGAGTCAAGATTGTGGCAGTTGTTAGCAACTCACAGGCCGCAATTCGATAAATGGAACACCTGGATCCGGGTGCATGGCTGGGACTGGTGATGTGCATCAATTGAAGGGTGCAGAATCTCTTGCCACATGGCATCGCAACCGAGTTCCACTCGGTCCCAAGACACTCGGGCAACTCCGGAAATGAAGATGAAGACCATCCGGTGAACTTAGCGTGAGACCCCAGTTGAAGACCAGTGATACAGCAGCCGTACACCTCATCTTCGAAGCGGGCTAGATGAATCAGTACGGGACGATCAGCACCCAAGGCACACTGGGAGGCCGACAGGTGCAGCAAGCACTTCAGCCACACACTGAAGTGCAAGGCAGGGACCAAGAGACGTATCCCGACGACCAGCTTAAAGTGGCTAGCCACAAGGTTCTACAGACTGATGACCGGGAACACACCCAAAGGACATTACATGAACAGGTTCCGCCACCCGATGATGAGAAGTGCTGGTGGTGTGGAGGTACAGTGTCCCAGACGTGGGAGCACCTCTTCGGCCACTGTAGCCGTTGGAGTGTTTACTGGACATAACTGTAGAATGCAGTGCGTCATAGTGCTGGAAGGTATGAGGGTACATAGGGATAATGGTGGAGATGTGGAGAGGGTGTGGAAGCAATTGTGTTACGGAAAGACAGAGACATTATGAGACGCAGAGAACAAGGTGGGTTGGGGGCAGTATAATCCAGTATGACAAGGAAATGGTCTGAGGTGTTGCGACGTCAGGAGAGGTGGGGTGGTTGTTACGATCAGACTTGTGCTGTTGATGTGTCAGATCATTGGATAGAATTCGGATGGTATGTTTGAGCATGAGGAATGGTTCCAGGGTTCTTGACGAACTCTGAATAATGTGAGTGTTGGTGGGGTTGGTGGATTTCGTTTTCTTCTCGCTTTATTTGTTCTCTTGTATAGCAAAGCGAGTTACGACTCTGAACAGCATCGACTGTTGTTCTGTTTTGACTTCCTCCAAATAATTAATGAGGCTCTTGGTCTGTTTTCCGATATCAAATGATTGTGACTGATATCTCCTACATGCGACCCCGCCTGTTACACTAGAGCGAGTCTATGAAACATCGTACCTGATATTGATTGTGCCTACATCCCTCAACAGAGTGTAGGTAGTGCTCCGATCTTTGCGGCGGTTCATGTTGGGTTCATTGACCACCGGACCGCTGTTGGATACACCTTTACGATGAATGTGGCGACGAGCTCATTCAACTTACCAGATTTGGTATCCCCTAGTACCCACATCGATCACCATACTTGAATGCACCAATCCAACAGTCATTGTACATCTCAAACGCGTTGGTTTGAGCTGATGGGAACCCCTGCCCTGATATTTGAAACCCGAACATTTGAGCGCCATCAAGATTATTAAATCTTTACTTACAGAAAGTTTCAAGGAGAAACCCCTCAAACTTATTTTGGGAACCGTCAACTGTTCTTTCCCCGTGGAATACTTATTTCACAGATGCAACTGTAGAAGGCGGTGGACTATATATTAACGACCACATGTTCGGGCCACCTTCGACCAGTTATTCAGAAGCAGATTCGTTTGTCCCATGGGATCCTGAGGAGGCTTGTGATCGCGTCGGCCATACCTGTTTTGCAATACAGTCAACAATTGGACACACAGCAGCAGCAGCAACAAAAGCTAAGTCTTTTCCGATTCTGTTGATTGTTATTCTTCCTCCGACCCCGACACATTCCGAAATTGATGTACACAATTGGCCCCGGTAGATATGCTTGATCCACTGCAATGTTGGGATCAACGGAACCTCGAGTGACCCTGGTGTCCCCCGATGAGCAGGGGACCATCCTGCCAGTAGTCCACATCCAGAGAGATGACATTGGATTCGACCAGCTGAACAAAGTGTTTGCACAGATACATCTGGTGCTAATGGGGGTAGCACAGTACTCACAGCCAATCCGAGAGGTACAGATGCTGTGCAACTAGCCACATCAAATTATCAACCTGCAACAGCAGATCACAGACCTACAGAAGAAGCAGTTCCTGCTCTCACAGGCCATTCTTGCCGAGATGCAGCAGCAGGTACAGACTCTGATGAACGAACTGGACGAGGCCATAAGGAGGCCCGGGGCACCAGGGACGGGCAAGGACCTTCCATAGGAGTTGGCGGACATGTCCCAGGACAACTATTAGAAACTGTTTCAGACTGTCACTTTGGGTCCGGGTCCGGGTCCACACGGAACCATTGTTAAATGGGCATTGCGGGTCATCAGTACACCTGAAATCCCCACTCAGGCACTGTTCGATGGTAAACTCCCAACCTATCACAATGGGGCAGGATATCAGCGGGTTGCCCACCGGGTCCATCTATCGATTCATATAATACTGTTCCATTTGCAGTGTGTTAATACTATCTTATCAAAATCGCGTTTTCAGCGACCAATAATATGCTTTTGCTTGTTGAGCAGTTTGCAATATCGATTACTTTGGTATCTGTGTTTCATCTTCGATATAGAGTTATTGTGCCTATCAAGGTGGCCAATAATACCGTTATGCACGCAAAGATCCATGCAATACCTTGATTATGGTATATGCAAGTCCTAAATCTGTTGACTCTCCGTTGACACTCATTTCCAGGATGCCGCAGAGAGCATGTCGCTGTAGCATTTGCCAGTAAAGGCTGCCAATCTCTCACAAATGGCGATCTGCAACTAATTGGAACATAACTTACTCAAGATGCAAGGATCAAAATTGTTCACAATCCGTTGATGCATATACTCACAATGGGGTGGTGACCGTGTTGGTATCTCTTTTGCCAATAAAAGCTGCTAATATGTCCGTTATGCATAACAATGACCATGTCACTGATCAATTACTGTACTTTCAAGACCACAAATCGTTGAGGCTCTGTTGACACTCATGCTAAGAATGGGGTGGTGACCGTGTTGTTATCTCTTTTGCCAATAAAAGCTGCCAATGTGTCCGTTTAGCATAACAATGACCAAGTCACTGGTGAATCACATCACTTACAAGACCACAAATCATTGACACTGTGTTGATGAGCATTGTAATGTATTGTCAATTCAACATGTGCTGCTAGCGATATGTGTTTTCATCATGGTTTGAGTTTATCGGTTCTCTTCCCGCCTGTTTGAGACTCGGCCCTGTGGCCAAGCTGAGAGGCGTAATTATCTTGCATTGTTCACTCTCACACAACTAAAAATGAAGAATCATGCCAAAGGATTCATTGCACTTGCAATCCATCTATTTATCAACCGATATTCACAAGCTACTTCTTACCGTTCGCCCCTGATATATCTCTATCTCTTACTCTCAGTCAAGCTTGATAAAGCTGGTGAACGATTGACACATTCTGTCCTACTGTTTCTTCCCTCATTGATTTCTCCACGTTCCAACTGCATTGAGTGTCACTAACACCATTTCAACCTGTCTCTTTGATTTCCGAGTCGACCAAACCAATCCAGGCACATTTGGGCCGACGTTCACATCCTGCTGCTCTGGGCATTCCGGATCCTCACAGCCATTGTTGGGCTCTATATCTGATTCATCATCCGCAGCACAATCCTTTTCACTATTATTTGCATTATCCAAGTCACCATTCTAGTTTAGCGAATCATTAGTGTCCGACATGGTTTCAGTTGCGCTATCCTGGTTGCTTTTGACTGGATGACTGTTGAGTCTCCGAATACAGCGTACCATTATCATTTGAGTTCGTGCTCCCAGGAGGTCCTTTGCACACAAAGCTGGTGGCATATGTGATCTTTGTGACAATTTCAATTCAGCTGCAAAATCATGTTGAAGAAGAGACCAGGATGCTTTGAGGATCTCTGCGGTGTCTGAAATGTATCCTACGGGGGTCATCTGCTTGTTCTGGGCGCAGGATTCATCCTGGGTAACATGTCAGTTTTGGCTGCCCTGCCACATCTATAACATATGGTGAACCTTGGCCTTTCTGTGCAATTTCGTGTCCTCCGGCACTTTCTTTATTTCCCAGTTGTTTTGTGTGTTTGTGGTATCCATTTGTGGGTCAGTGTGTGCCAAAATCCAGTTGCTGGCTCGAGCGAACTTCCGTACAATGAATTTTTTGCGAAGGGTCTCGCCTGTTGTTTTTGACTGCCTCCAGCCAATAACATCTCTGGCAAGGGAAGAACTGGCCTCCACTCTGACACCATGGGGTAAGGTAGAGAATATATCACACACCACATTTGAGAGATTGGCATACTTTCAGTGCTTTTGCTCCTCCTGGCGCCACCTATTAGTTATGTCCGGAATCCAAATTTCACTGCTAATCTTCATTGGGTCGGAGTGGTAATCATTCGCATTTAGAATGATTTGTCTCTAGTTCTTGGGAACTTCAGATGGCGAATTGATACAGAGGCTAGCGGCGGGAAATGAGCGGGCTGTTTGCTTGCTCCATCCGGGTGTCATCTCAGCCACATTGTCAGGCGTTAAATATTCCTCATCCTTGCTGGACAAAGTATATGGATCAAAGGATCATTCATAGGACCCTGAAGCCGGTGTACAGGGGACAAGGTTGCTGCTCGGTACAGCTTCGAATTTATTAGCCGTCACACACCGATCTTTGGCACTGCATTCATTCCCCACCTATATCAGAAAAACCTCTTGGTATTGTGTAGTATAGGATGTCTCGTCCTCAGGATTAATATTCATTCCCTTGTCACAGTGTCTAAATGATCCCAAATTCCGCACAGGATCGAGAATGTTTGCGGAAATGAGCAGCATGCCCATTATTGGAGTCACTTCAGTGTAGTATTTGGAAAGCTTCTGTCAAGCTAACTTCGCAGCAAAGAACAAGTCTTCCTTCCATTGAGTCTTCTTCATGTCCAAAGTTCGCATCACGCCATCCATGTGAATGGTAGATGCACTCGAGCAACTCCAGTGTAGAGTTCCAACGTGTGTTTACATCGATAATCGTAAGTGCTGCAATTCAGAATGTGGCTTTTGGACACTGAATAAACACCTTTCTGCGACTAAGTGTTAGCATAATTAATACAGCAAGCACTCTCTGCTATATGAAGGGCAGCTTCAGAACTTTCAAAATATTATGAAATACGTACTTTCTCAAGTATCTTTGCTAAACCAGATCTCATGGCCATCACCATGTTGCTTCTAGCATTGCCCTCTTTTCGAAGCCTTTGACTCTTCCCAATGGCTATGCTTTCATTCTCTCCAAAGTGCTGATCGCACTCATGGGCTTCCCAACACTTGGTGCGGTTTTTTACACCAATACCGCTCAAGACTGCACCTCAAGCGAGCTTTAGGACGTGCACCATGCATGATATTCGGGTTCTCAATGCAGGCCACTCGATTCCAGAGGCCTCAAGTGTTGATTACAGCTCGCGTGTCATCGAGTAGTTTGACGAAACATTCTCTGTCATAATAACGTGCCAAAGGCCGTTGCTAAGCTCAAAACGATCAAGCATGTCTTTCAAATATCCGTCTAGCCTTGCTTCAGCATGTTGGCCCTGGACCACTCATTCTTAATTAGGTTTCCAAACGGGAACAGAACAGGTCATCAACCTCATCGCCAGCGAGTTGAATGTCACCCAATTGGCAATTTTGATCCATATAGTAAGTATTGACCTACGTTATGGCAAGATTGTTCTTTGCTGTCCATCCGTCCAAAGTTAAGCTAACTTATTTAATCACGGCAATTGCTTCTTAATTGCATCCACAGTCAGTGCATATTCCCTCCGGCATATGTTACTAAGGGTCATAGCGGACGATAAGACTAGGTCATCATGTAATGCCTTATAGGACCATCGTTGCTGAAGATTTGATATAGCGTTCCATGGAATATTTGCCGAAACACATTCTAACATGAGGTTGCGATTCCACATATCTTGGTGAAATTTGGAAACTTCAAAGTCCATAGCAGCCTGTTTGGAACGTTTTGTCTGTCATTTTGGTCAATCTGCATTCAACTGGATATCAAATATAAATTTCCTCTGCAAACTTACTATTGTGATTCCTCGTCTGCCTTGCATCTCCAGGATGGCCCACGCTTTTTCATCCACTTTCGAAGTAGACAGTTCAGTGACCTCTGACTCTGTTAATTCGTTTAACTTAGCGATGTGACCTTTTGCCACCAAGTATTTCCCCATTGAGCTGGTCCCATATTCTGATTGATGGCGAAGAACTTGATGACAAACAATTCACTTGATGCCAGGGCTGCCAGTCTGCTCAATTCCACAATGTATATTGAATCATCACGAAGGCGCATGTCTGGAATTATTCCAAGCAAAAGGCCCCTTCGAGCCTACATTCATTGAAGCCAAACAAGAATACAAGAGCATTTGCAATCTAGGATTGCTCAAATCGCGAATCAAGACACATTCATTTTTGGAAGAGATAATAACATCGAGCAATGAGGTGTTCAAAGATTTTGTATCTGACGGGGTAGTAGGAATTATGAAGCTGGGCAATCCAACACAAGAGACTGCCAAAAATAACGATACAGCAAAGCAGACTGTGGGTACTTGAATATTGACTCGACTGCTACAAGGAAAATAATCAGATCAGTAGGACACTGCATGATTATTTGTGAAATGGAATCCGAGGACAAATTGCAACGACTGACCATGTAAAACTCCATTTCGGAACAGCATGATGCAGCTTATTGCTGAGCAGCGTTCAGGGCTGTGACGCAGTGTGGGCGCTCAATTGTAGAAGGCGGACCTGATATCGTCACTCCGATTTTTGCTATTAAAAGGTGCTGGTAGGTTCATTGTGGTTTATATGCATTCCATTCCAGTTAGATTAGGCAAGATGCCAGCGCATAAATCGTTGGCGCTCCGTGGACACTCATTTTGGGTTATGGTTGTGATCCTGTGATATGCATATTTGCCTAGAAAGGCGGCCAATAGTATGATTATCGATCATTGTAGTCGCATAGTCCCTTGATTTTCCAAGATAGAAGGCCTCAAATCATTGGCACTCCATTGACCTTCATTTTTAGGGCATAGTGACAATGTCATCAAAAGCATTTTTGCCTAGAAAGACAGCTGACAGTTCGATTATGTGTTAATGTCGCCAGACTGCCGTCGGATTGTCCAAGATGTAGCGCCAAAAGTCCTTGATGCTACGCTGACGCTCATTTCCATGACATAGTAGTGATGTCGTCCCAGTTGTTTTTGCCAAGAAAGGCAGCCGATAATCAGGTTATGGCTTAATGTCGCCTCACAGCCCTAGGATCTTCCATGATTCATGGCCAAAAGTTGTTGACGCTCCATTGACTCTCATTTTTAGGACATAGAAACGATGTGGTCGCAAGAATATTTGCCTAGAAAGGCGGCTGATAGCACGATTATGCAGTGATGTCGCGGCCCAGCCCATGCATTCTCCAAAAGGCAAGGCCAAAAGTCGTTGATGCTCTGTTGACGCTCATTTTCAGGACATAGTGGAAATAATGCCACCACCATTATTCCATAGAAAGGCTGACGATAGTTCGATCATGACTTACTGTAACTGCAAAGCCTACTGGGAATTTCATGATGCATTGCCAAAAACCATTGACTCTCAGTTGACGCTCATTTTTAAGATGTGGCAACGAGGGATTCATCTGCTTTTTTCACAATAACGCCGACTTACACCTTGCCTTTGGATGGATGTGACAATGCAGCCCATCGATTGCAGAATGTATAAGACTTAAACTCGTGGACACTCTGTTGGCGCTCACATTAATAACATTGAAACAGCCTCTGTACACTCAATAATACTTTGCAACAAGTCATATCCACATTGTTGATATCGAGTATTGAGTTTGTATGTATTATTGTTTGCATCCAGGAGTTTAGTTAACTCTCAACTTCTGATCAACTGCTATCTAGGCCATTTGATTGGGAAATTACCTGGCCCTATCACATTGCCACGCTTATGGCCGGCAATAGACGGCATGTAGATCACACCACTAGTGTTTGGGAAATATAGCTCGACTTCCTCACGATTCGTTATCCAGCTGTCTCTTCCCGATTTCAATCGCGTACCACAAGCAATTTCACATTTCTCAACCATGTGCACCAGGTCTGTGGGGAGAGTTATGGAGTTGGATACATGGATGTATTTGGGAGGGCGGTTGTCGTGCAGATCAATTCATCATGCGCACTGACTCCTCTTTCTATGCCACCTAGGACATCACTCACTAAAATGTTGTTAGCACATTTCGTCACGAATATTGCTTTCACTTTGTCACCTGTCACTCACTTGCAGAGAGAAACCGAACGTTTCGGCGATCTTACCGTGGGATTTGGATAACAGAACGTTCCCATGGTACGTTTGACCCTTGCACATGCGGAGACAAATTATCATGTCTCACAATTTGGTCACTGAAATCATGAATAAGATCACACGTAGCAAAATTGGTAAACAACTTGCTTTGCACAGCAATCAGACGTCAAATATTACAATTTGCACTTGAATTGTTGCGCAGGAGCAGGAGCCGTCACCATGTCTTTGTCGGAATCCGACATCTACATGGTAATTAGCTGGAAGCTATATACAGGGGTCCAAGATTATTGGTTCAACTGGCATTGCTTTAAGCCACATTGACGAATTGGGCTCTGCTGCTGGCTCACCACTCGGTAAGCTCGCATTTGACTGCGGCATCACTGAATCAAGCTTATTATGAATAGCTCCCGGTAGAAAGTCCCTTCCATGGTTTGCGATATTCCGGGGACGATGTTCAAACAGTCACTATGGTCTCCAAATGTTGTCGGTTGAGGTGTCGTAGCGTCATCATGCGTTTGCAGCTGAACGACAGCTGGAACCTTCATTTCAGTTGTGCCGTACGTTTTCTGTCGTTCACGAAAGTAGGTGGCTGCATTCACCCATCCGGGTTGAGTCAATTCGTCGAGCTTCATCAGTTTCTGCCAAAACATCTCCATGCCCTGCTGTGCCATTTTGGTGATTATACCCAACACCCAGCAGGGTTCGTCATCATTGCTCAGCTTGCCCTGCTCAGTCTCTTGATCATCCTCATCTTGCTCATCCTCCCCATTGTGGGAACTTGCAAGATCACTAAGACTGTCTCCGATAGCAACCAGCATCTTCTCACTCGACATTTCAGGTTCTCTGGACGTCAATCCTGCAATTTCAGCATGCATCATATCGGCCTGCTGTTGCAGAACCACTGCGTCTGCGTCTTCAACTTGCTTTCTTGCCCCAGCGGTGTCTCTCTCAACATAATCCTCAATCCATATCTCATTGCCTTTATTGCTTAAGATGTGTGTTTCCCGACATTTCTTTGCCGCAAGCTTCTTTTTGGATCTCAAGCATTCCAATGCCCCAAGGGATCGGACTCTCTCTAACTCCAAGCGGCTCTTACCTTCATTCGCTTGATAAGGTCGTAGATTTGACTGCTTTGTGGATTTGCCGTATCTGCCTGCCGGAAGTGGGCACAAGATGTTTCTCGGAACATTGACCAATGGAGTTTGTGTGGACTTTGTTGTTGGGCGAGATGATGGATGTTGCAAGTTATGGACAATATGGAGGCAAGCTGAGTCTTTTATGTCAAGGTTGGTACGTTTGCTCATCTTGAACAAAGCTGAATCTCCTTCTTGACTGTCAATGAATCAAGATTAGTAATGATAACTGTACAACATGATATGATTGTTAGTGTCATTTTCATAGAATGTTCCGGGGATTATTTGAGACAAACATCAGCAGACCTCTTTTCCCTCGAGCTACATCCTATTAATATCTAGCAATTGGGCGATTCCTGCGGTCTTACACCGCAATTTAGCCATCTTAACAAACAAACAACCTCCGACCGAATGTTTGCAAATTGCTTCGCTGTTGGAAACCGCTGCACCTTGCAGCCATACTCAGTAAGATTCATCTTCAGCATCACAATCATGTTGGCTGCTACTTATTCCATTCTGACATGAAGCTCACCATACAGTCCTCAGTGTGTCCCACTTCCTCTCGTTATAATCTTCCTCTCCAATTCCACACCCGCTCAACATGGATACACAACCACCTCTCCCAGGTGAGAGTGGATCAAACACTGGCAGATTGGCGGGCGCTACATCAAGTACCTAAATTCATGGCACACAACAACAACCATTACACAAGTTTGTTTTCCGAAATGCTGCCAATGTAGCCAACAAACATATGACCCAGGATGCACATTCAAAAATCGTGCACAAGACTGGATGCAGCAAAAATAAGAAGCAGCATGCAGTTGGATGTGAGTATATCCATATCGAGGCAAATGGTGGTCAATTAACCCTATAACGTACAGTGGGTGTCCGTAGAGAGCTAAGTAACAATTTTATCACTGCCTGTAAAGGGAAACCTCTGTGGTCGACAACGGCATTTGACTGCTCAGTCTGCGAAATCAAACATCATGATGTTGTCAGCTCTGGGTTTTTCGCAGATGAATCTCCTAATAAGCATCCCCGTTGGTTGGGCAAGCATGGTTCAATCACTGTAAGGGAGTCTACGGAAGCGTATATGGTAGAGGTAACAGTTGAAATCATAGTTAGAAGCAGCAACTAATGAGTTGTAGGTTTTCAACATGTCAACAACTATGGCAAGGCAAGGAGGTCGGGTACAGCTGGTACCGTCCGACATGCGCCTGGTGTTGAATATGGCCAAAATGGCAAAAGAAGGCATTTCGCGCTCTGCAATAGAGGAAACAAAATATGTCATTAAGAAAACACGTACCAAGGTCCGAGAAGAGAAGAAGCGGGGTGTTGTGATTCCTTGGAATAAATGGTGAAAGCTGCAATACAAACACAGCCGGCAATGCTTTGTCAAAACCAAACATCTGGCTGCCTACCCTGCCAAAATGGCACAGCAAAGAATCCGCAGACACTCTGGGGACGCAAAAGAACAGATGCACCTCCACCCAACTGACGTAGGCAGCCGACTCCAGAGCAGACCGTACCGCCGCCCAGTACGCCCCCTGTCCTAACCGGTGACAGTTCCAAAGCTCAATGTTCTCAAATCGTCAATTCGTCGGCCGGATATACACATTCGCATACAGCTCTTCCCTGTGCGGAATTTTTCAATCATGATGAGGATTACCAGCATGATCCGGATTGTGATCCAGATATGCTGACTGATGAAGGAACATACACTGGTTAGTACACTATCTGTTGTGTGGTAATGCGGCTAACATTCATGTTGAAGACCGGAGCAGCAGATTTAGCCATCCTCCAACTGATGATGAGCATTGACCGAATGACACGGAATTTTGGTGATTATTATTTCATATCTTCATGTATAATTACATAACTATGTAGTGATCAAGAAGAAAGTAAATGAAAAAGCTAGAAAGGCAGCCAAAACAATGTAAATGATGGACTGTGCAATATTAAATAATTTCATATTGTGGATTCAGCTATTGCAAAATGAGCGTCAAAGGAGCGTCAACAATTTTTGGTCATGCGTCCTGGGAAATCACACCTCCAATAGGTTGTACTCAGTCATAAAGGAATTTTTGGCTTTCTTGATAGGCAAAACATATAACAATACACGCCCTGCCCTATGATGATAATCAGGGGCAACGGAGAGTCCACGATGTTTGGTCATGCGTCCTGGGACATCATACCTGCAGTAGGTTGTAGTCAGTCATAAAGGAATTTTTAGCTGCCTTTATAGGCAACAAAGATTGCAATACCCAGCCTGCCCCATCAAGAAAATGAGTGTCAACGGAGTGTCAATGATTGTTGGTCATGTATCATGGGTAATCTGGGGGGTGACAGATTGCACATCGTCATAAACTGACTATTGGCTGCCTTTATAGGCAAAAGTGAGAGTGAAATGCTTCCTGCCCCATCTTCCAATTGAGTGTCAACAGAGTGCTAACGATTGTTCGCCTTCCATCATCGTTAATGACAGCGCAATTTGGTGGTTATTGTCAATATACATCATTTTCACTATTATTTTACGCAAGAAGGCTGAAGAATACTTTGTGGTCGCTGTGTAAATAAAATCAGTCGTTACTGTCCCGGACGAGGTGTCTAGAATATCCCGTACATATCTGCCTGTAAAGGCTGCCATATTCTTCTGTATGGATGCCTGTAATCAAGCACCACTCATATTACCAAAGATGCAAGCCCAAATATCATTGACGCTCTGTTGACGCTCATTTTCAGGATGTGGTTGGGCGCGTCGGTATGCTTGTTTTGCACATCATGTGGGCAAATAAGTCAAAGATGAACCGTGACGTACAAATGTCGAAATTTTACGATTAACAGTAGCTTATCTTAATGCAACCATAAATGTGAAACCCGAAATGCAGAACAGGATATTGGAACCGACTGCTTTACCCATATCCGGCGGAACCATTGACTTGACGGGTACTGGTCCAATTTTGGCCCGCCAACAGTTAGCAGGTCGGATGTTTGGAACGGTCTGGAACCAAACCGACCCGTTGTTCCAATCCAGACCCGAACCGCTGGCTGGTTATCCGAACCCGTTACTCACACTACTCAGGACGTACAGCTATGTGGAGAGGTAGTCCGCAGATTGAGGACGCAGTTGGCTAACACCCTCACACTAGCAGCCACAGGGGCTCCAGATAACCAAGGCCAGAAATTTCCCGACTCCCCGGACTGTTCAGGATCAGATCGAACGGAGTCCTGAGGCTGCATAGCTCTACTAAGGAGGGTTATACAACACCGGCCCGCCAGCTTTCCTGACGAACAGTACAAGATGCGCTACACATTCAACTGCCTGATGAGGGTAGCCCTAGGCCAGATTCTGCCGTGCATCCGGGATGACGGAATGATAGTGCTCGAAGACCTACTACATTTGATACAATTCCTGGAAGCAGCTGTTGAAGACCACGATTGTGTCTCCACCGCTGAACATTAAATTCCCGAGAGTAAACAAAAGAACAGCAAGGTCTCTCAGTATTATCCTGAGTTCCAGGTTATCGCTGCTGATCTTGATTGGAATCCTTCGGCCCTGTGAAACTCCATTAGAATGGGGCTGTCTGAGGAAATGAAGGATTCTTTATGTATAGTGTTATGCCAGAGGATCTCCCTGCTTTTGTAACGGTTTGTCCAAAGCAGGACAACACTATTGCACAAAGTTGCGCAGAGATGGCCGCACAGAATCGAGGAGGAGGGACAGGGTTCACCTCCTCCCCATGACCACTGCTCCTCTGAATGGTCCCGCCGAAGCTCCCGCTGCAACTGTTTCCGGATATATGGAACCTGCACCTATGGGTGTTAGTGAAGGTCACAGAAGGATTTCTGCAGAGGAGTGAGAAAAGAAGTTTGCGGCTGAAAGGTGTTTGTGTTGCGGAGAATTCAATCATATGACTGCGGAATGTGCAGCAAGGAAGAAGGCTAAGACCTTTAAGGCAGCTGGACTGGAGGATGAGGAAGTAGGAACCAAAGAATCTTCCGATGAATCAGGAAAAGATTTCGTGAATCCATGCAGGATGGCGCTTTGGTTGTTGCAAAAAGTTTTGTTTGACTTGCTTCAATATATGTTGGAATCTCGCAGTGATCAGTTAGCAAGGTGGAGGTATTGGAAGGATCAATGGAAAGGAAATATTGAATTATAACTTGCACATTGACCATGAAAAACCAAGAGGTACCTACACATGCTCTGATTGATTGTGGAGCTACTGCCATTGCATTTATGGATCAAGACTTTGCTCGCCATCATCAGATACCCCTACAAGAACATAAGGAGAAAAAACTAGTCGAAATAATTGATGCAAGACGACTTGAATCAAAGGATATTACACATATTACCAAAGTTGGCATGGGGATACGAGATCATGGGGAACAACTACCGATGTTCATCACGAATCAGGACATTATCCAATTCTCCTTGCACTCTCCTCACTGCAAGTAAATGATGTGGCGGTACGGTTCGCATCTAATACCGTCACTATTGGTTCTCAATACTGTACCACATGTTGCCATGATGCACCGGTAATGGTACAAAGAGTAACAGAATAGCTTCCGGAACCAGTATATCCGGTTAAGGATATATTTGAACCACAGATACGGCCCCATCGACTGTTTTGAGGGAATATTGTGACGCTGCATGGATCCCCCTTTTCCTCCACAGTAAAGAAAGGAAGGCTTACAGTATTTAAAGCCTCACTGTATGATGTCAATCAACTGATTGTAACAATTGATTTCAAGTAACGGCCTTTGGAGGAGATTGTTCCGGAACCGTATCACGAGTTTCTTCGGTTATTTAGTCCGGTGTGAGCGGACTGCTTACCACTGCATCGACCAGGCCTTGACCAACAGGTTCGCCAGCAGGATGGAGACTCACCAAACTGGGGACCTTTATAGTGGATGCCAACGCCAGAGTTGGTAGTTGTAATTGAATTGTTGGAGGAGAACATGTCCACGGGGTTCATCCGCCGATCTTCCTCACCGTTTGCGGCTCCAGTTCTGTTTGCAAAGAAACCAGATGGAGGTTTATGCTTCTGTATTGAATATCGGGATATTAACAGTACAATGATAAAGCATCGGTATCTCCTCCCACTGATCAAGGAGACGTTGACTTTGTTAGGAAAGGTCATGATATATACAAAGTTAGACATAGTGGGAGCTTATAACCTAGTCCAGGTCACGGAAGGAGATGAGCATAAGTTGGCTTTCTGAACCAGATACGGGCTGTTTGAACCAACGGTATTGCAATTCAGGGCAACGAATGCACCAGCGGATTTCCAAGGCTATATTCATAATGCGATGGGAGAATCATCACATGATTTTGCATCAGCCGATTTGGGCGATGTATTAATATATAGTGATTCCGAGGAAGAACATGTCGGCTACATGAAGTGGATTATGCAATGGTAATTGGAAGCAGGGTTGTACCTGAAAGCAGAGAAATGCGAGGTCCATAAGGAGCAATGATTCCACCAGTCCAGCAATTGACCAGTCCAGACCGGGTCTGTCCAAGTGCAGTCAAATCCGGTCCGAGAAATTTTTGGACCGGGCTCGGACCAATCCCCAATTTTTTGGGACCTGGACTGAACTGGCCTGGACTGCTTTGGACCAGTCCATTCGGGCTGAATCGGCCCGAATACACTGGGAGTTACTGATATACTTGGTCAACATATAGACTCATAAACATAGACTCATACATGTAGACTCATCTTGCAATTTGCAAGTCACCATGCACGTCTCACCC
>Ga0307515_10007047_pt1 | contig 22333 bp, 23 predicted proteins | sample 17_EM_MG_FD_194513 | JGI IMG/M metagenome (GOLD analysis project Ga0307515, IMG submission 194513) | Populus trichocarpa ectomycorrhiza microbial communities from riparian zone in the Pacific Northwest, United States - 17_EM | ecosystem: Host-associated > Plants > Roots > Unclassified | place...
GCCGGCATTGCCGGTGAGGCCTGCGGCCCCTGTTCCGGTGAAGGTCAGGCGTTCGACATTGGCGTAACCGACCATGCTGTAGGTGTTGAGAGTAGTGCGGATCTCGTCGTCGCCGGCGCTCGCCGCCTCAGTGATCGCAACGGCCTGATTGCCGACAACGTAGATGTCATTGCCCGCGCCGCCCTGCAGCGTATGACCGGAGGTCGACGACGTGAGGGTGTCGGCAAAGGCCGAGCCGATCACCCGTTCGATCAGGGCGTAGGTATCACCGGCAGCATCACCGCCGCTTCCGACGCCCGTCGTCAGGTTGACGTTCACCGCCGCTGTCGAACCGGAATAATCAACCGTGTCAGTTCCGCTGCCGCCATTGAGGATGTGAGCTGCCGTATCGCTAACGAAGGTGTCGTCATAGATCGAACCGATGAAACCCTCGATACCTGTAAATGTGTCGCCAGCTGCATCGCCGATATGAACACCGGTCTTGAGGTTGATCGTGATCGCACCGGTATTGGCCGTGGAGTAGCTGGCATAATCGGTCCCCGCACCACCGATCAGCTGGTCGGCGCCTGCACCGCCTATCAGGGTGTCGTTACCGGTATTGCCGGTGATGACATTGTCGCTGGTGTTGCCGGTGAGAATGGCATTGCCCGTTCCGGTATAGGTCAGGCGTTCAACATTAGCGTAACTGGCCATGGTGTAGGTGGCGAGTGAGGTCTGGATTTCATCGTTTCCGGCGCTCGCCGCCTCGGTGATCGTAACGGCCTGATTGCCGACAACGTAAATGTCATTGCCTGCGCCGCCCTGCAGCGTATGACCGGAGGTCGACGACGTGAGGGTGTCGGCAAAGGCAGATCCAATGACCACCTCGATACCCGACAGCGTATCACCCTGAGCATCACCACCAGTTCCTACGCCGGTGACAAGATTGACATTCACGCCCGTCGCGGAATTGACGTAGGTTGCTATGTCTGTCCCGGTCCCGCCATTGAGAACGTCAGCACCTCCGCCTCCCTCGAGGAGGTCATTTCCGATATCGCCATTGAGCGTATCGTTTCCTGCGAGACCATAGAGCTCATCGGCTGCCGTCGTGCCGTTCAGCGTGTCGTTGCCTGAAGTTCCTGTAATAACTGCCATTGGATTCTCCCCGGGAGCAAAAGTGTTGAATCAATCGCCGCGAAACATGCGCTGAATATGATCGCGGGCTTTGTGAAATACGAGACAACCTTGCGGTTGCCGGTGGCGATGAATGTTTCGACGGGCATAGAGGGCCTGCCAGAGCAAGCACGTTGCCGATGCATGAAAACAAAGCCGCACTGATCAAGGGACCGACCAGCCAGCTGTTTTTCGAGGGGGATTTCAGATGAGGATTGAGCGTCATGCCACGGTTTTAAAGAACATTACCCCAAAATTGGAGGCGCACTGGCACTCTGGCGTGAAATCCAAAACAGCACAACCTATGAGAAGTGATGTATGGCTCCGGTCAAGCTATTGATATATATATAAAATATATCGAACGAGAAATTTTCGTGAACTTTGAAATTGCTAAACGCCCTCTTTCAGGGATTACGAAAAGAGAATAGGAATCTCAGAAAGGGAAATTGCGCTGAATATCGTTTTCGTCAGCATTCCCAAGAGGATTTGCATCTTGTTGTGGATCAGCCCGTGCGCCAGAGCTTTCGCCACCGCTTGGGCTCTGGAATGTGCGTCCAGCCTCTTTTGCGCCCGGTTCAAATGCATGCGGATCGTGTGAATGGACAATCCCAGAATGCCAGCAATGCTCAAAGCGTTGTGACCTTCGGCCGACAGTTGAAGGCAGGTTCTTTCCTGGCGGCTGAGGGAAGGTTTGTCAGGACTGCCCTTTACCAGTGAAACGGCCTTGTCGTGGAAGTAATGCGCCAACAGCGCTAGTTCGGGCTTAATGCCTCTCCGAAAGGATCGCCATTCTGTTTCGTCCCGGATATTTGAAGTGAACGTGAATATCGCAATTCCCTGGGAACTATGGATCGGAATCGCCAGTCCCCGCCGTCCAATGTTGAAGCGGGACATTTCCAAGAAGTACCGTTTTGCATCTGTCGAGCTGCGATCGATAGATGCCCAGTCGATCGGTAGGTTCGTTTGTCTCGCGGCCTTGGCGATAGGATCGATTTCCTCGAACTCACGATCGACATAACGCTTGCCCCAGGCCGGATCGCAGGTTGCAAAAATAGGGAGTTCGGCACGGCGCAGACCGTCAATCTGCAATGCCTGATATCCGAGGTTTGTTACCCAGTATAGCTCGCGGATTGTATAGAGTACCCCTTGCAGACCGGTGGCCTCCTGAAGATCTGTTATGATTCCTAGGGCCTGATCAAAGCGTGTTTTGTTTACGTCCATTGCAATTTTCCGCCCATCAGGCGCAAGCACTATACAACCTGAAAGCGGCGCACCAATCAAATCGAGTTGATTTGTGTGCATACGCACGGCCGGAATTGCGTTCCGCCACCGGGCGGAACGCTGTGCGTTGGATGCGTTCATTTCGGCGTATTTCGCCGAAGCTCCCTTCCCCGTGACCTCATCTCCATTCCGCTTGTTGAGATCGTCAGGCCACCCTGAAACCGAAATCGTCCGCGTGGGGATTGGGTTTCACGATGTTCTTAAGGGTGATGGTATTGTTAACGTCGAAAGTAATAACTGTGTTCACTCCAACCTGACTCGACGCGGCATACACCGACGCAAAATCGCCAAAGATATTGGAATCCGGCCGAACGACATCAACGGAGCCAGCCCCCAACGTACAATCCCTCGCCTTGATAGGACACGAACTCGCGGCTCGATCCAAAATGCTGCAGAATATCAATAAGTTATAGTATATATACTTTGGGGTGGCGCCAATCCATCTGTGCTACCAGGATTGACCACGGATTTCTAGAGAAGCTCATCTGCCTGAAAGCAAATTAACTTCATCTTCGGAACGAACGGTGCCGCTTCACAGTCAAATTGCGTAAACTCGTTACCCAGCTTGAACGGTCCGCTCATAGATGAAATTGGGAGATACCAGCCATTCCCCTCGCCGCAGCGAGACGACATCGATGCGCCCGCAAATATCGCGGCTAGCTACTCCCACATACCGATAACGACAGCCCTGTTTGTCCACAGCCACCTCGCGAATAGATCGCTCCCCGACCCGCGCAACGATACCGCCCTCGAAGTTTTCGATATCGAGGAAGAAAAATTCAAACGGTAGGTTAGGGCTTATCATTCCTCGACGACCCGGACGAACCGGGCTCCTTACTTGAATCCAAAGGGATCGTTGATTTGCGGGTCGAAAACGATTGCGGCTCGCTGTTCTTTCTTGAACGGCGCGTACTCTTAATCACGACGACAAAGGGTTTAGATTGAGCTTTCATAAACACTCTCCTGGATTGAGTTTCTCATTGTCTTCCCTTCGCTGGCGAGCGGATCGCGGCGGGGCAACAGCCGTGTTCAATTGAGAACATTCCGTTTCTACCGGCCATTTGTCGATGCTGTCTTGAAACAGGGAGCTATGTAGTTTGAAAGCTGTGAGATTTTACCTTGTCAATCCTGCAGCCAAATGTTGGTTTGGCGATTCTGTGTACATCTGGGGCAAGCGCGCAGAAAATTTACGTCCGGTGCAAGCGCACTTCAGTACGCAAGAGTGCGAATACCCGACGGCAGTCCAAGCTCCAAAATTGTCCCTTCCTGCGCCATGCAAACAAGTGCAGGGTCGCAGCCGGCTTCCATGCGCGCAAACCGTAACGCCGCAGCTTCATTTACGAACATGCCGCCGACCTTTCCGTCGCGATCGTTGACAATCCATCGACCAATCCTGTCGCGCCCAACAACGAATCGCGCTGATACGGATTGCGCGGCAACGCTCGAGCCTTTGCGAAATTGGAGCGGGTCCTGTTCAACGGGCATGGGGTTTAGGCGGGGCATCATAAAATCCTTTTCGATGGTCAACGAGGATTGACCTGCGAGGCAACGCGACACAACCAAAGTTAGGCGCTTTAGGATATGAATTCGATGGCGCAAAACAATCAAAGAAATATAAAACTCATAAGGAATTCAACGCGCCACTCGACCGGCGGTCATGCGGGTTTAGGATGAGTTACCAAGCATGCATGCCGTTGACCTCAGCGTTTCGCTCACAGAGGGGCCGCGCGCGAGAATGAAACACCAGGATTTAGATGCGTCAATGTGCGTCACATTTAGTTGTGTTGCGAAGTTGAGCATGTGCGCAAAACGCGGCCTTCTTTAGGAGGAGACGTTTTTCTTGCTTGATAGCGTGTTCGCTGAAAATGGGAGATCACGGCGATGTACAAACAACTGCTCGCACTAGCCTTCGTTTACCCGCATTACTACAAAAGCAATACAGAAATGGTGAGATCCAATCAGGCGGCGCAGCCTCCGGCAGTCAGTTTTTGGAGCCTGCTGCTGTGGCGGATAATTAGATAATCTGACAGTGCCTGTACGGCTCACACAAGCAGGAGCGCTCGGGCAACGTTGCAAGAGCGCTCGTATTTGTTTCAGCCGCGTGCGCCCGTAATGTACGAGATAATCTCGTCAGTGGTCGTGTTTGCGGTTTGAAGCTCCGATGCAATTCGTCCCCTTCGGAAAACGTACACCCGGTTGCTCAGTTCCATCACCTGCTTCATGTTATGGCTGACGAGAAGCACAGCGACACCACGCGACTTTAGGCCCCTGATGATGTCGTGTACATGGGCAGTTTCCTGCACGCCAAGCGCTGCGGTGGGTTCATCCATTATGATCAATTGTGAGCCCCATCCTGCCGCGCGAGCGATGGCGACGCCTTGACGTTGCCCCCCAGACAAGCCACCGACGATGTCGCGGACTCCGGGGACGTTGACTCCGATTTCGTTCAGTAGTTGCTCGGCGCGTGCCGTCATCTTGCGCCGATTGAGAATGCTCAAACCACCGAGCTTGAAATAGACTTCTTCCCGTCCGAGGAACAGGTTGGTCAACACATCTAGGTGTTCGGCCAACGACAAGTCTTGGTAGACGGTTTCTATGCCTGCGACGCGCGCATCGCTGGGCTGATGAAATGTTGCTTCGCGGCCGGAAACAAGAAGCTTCCCCTCGGATGCAGGCTGTGCACCCGACAAGATTTTAACCAATGTGCTTTTGCCTGCGCCGTTGTCGCCCACAATGGCAACAATTTCACCCGGCATCACCTTCAGGTTCGCCCCGGACAAAGCGATCACCCCGCCATAATGTTTGGCGATATTGACTGCCTCGACAATCGGCACACCCGGATCGGACTGGATAGAGGCATCGGGATGCCGGATTACAGACAAGTGCATGGCACCTCTCCCAAGAAAAGCGTGAAATTGAAGACCCACGCCGCCGCGCGGCGCGGGTCAATTCTAGTCAATAGTCCGCAGGAACCTGATCGACATTTTCCTTTGAGACCAGGGTGTTCTGTATGAGGATTTTCGGCTCGACAGGTTCCCCTCGGATCGCCTTGTCCGCTGCTTCGACCGCGAGCTTTGAGAGCAGAGCCGGGCTTTGAGATACCGTTGCAGTAAGGCTACCTTCCTTGACCGCGCGCCTGGCGTCTTCAGGATAGTCCACGGCGAAGAACATTACTTCGTCACGACCCTGCGACTTTGCGTACTCGGCCGCCGCGACCAATTCCGGTCCGTGAGCAAAAACAGCGTTGAGCTCACCCTTGGGGTACTTTGAAAGCCAGTCCTGAATCAAGGCTACGGTCTTGTCGGCAGCCCAGTCATTGGCCTGTTCTTCGACGATCTTGATCCCAGGGGCAGCTTTTAGCGCCTCGTGCTCGCCCTTTGCGCGACCGATTTGCGGCGCGGTGCCGAGTTGGCCGGTCATTATGGCGACGTTGCCCTTACCGTTAAGCAGCTTGACTGCATATTCGGCGTGCAGTTTCCCGATGAACTCCTCGTCCGAGCCAACGAATGCAGTGATCGGAGCGTCCGGCGAAATACCCATCGAGTAGGAGACGACCGGAATCTTTGCTTCAGTGGCTTTCAGCACGCTTCCGACAAGGCTGTCGGGATCGGCTGGCGCGACGATGATTGCGCTCATGCCTTGGATGACAAACTGCTCTATAGCGGCGTTCATCTGGGCGATATCGTTGTGGCCGTCAACCACGGTGATATCGTATCCCAATTTCTTGGCGTTGTCCTCCATGGCCTTGACCCCAACGTTCATCCAAGGGTCGACGCCCACGTTGTAGATCATTACGCCAATTTTCTTGTTTTCGGCGTTTGCCGGAGCGACGAACGTGCCGCCGAGAGCGAGCACGACCGACGCGAGTCCGAACAGTCTTCTAGTAATATTCATTGTAGTCCTCCTAGTTTAGGCAGCGTTGTCTGCCAGGTTGGTTCCACTCTTAGTTTTTGCGGTTGCGCCGCAGCGCTTCGTAACCGACGGCCAAGAGGACGCCTGTCCCCATGAACGCTGGTTGCCAGAAGGCAGAAATGCTGTAGAGAGTCATCGCGTTGTTCAGGATCGTCAGCGCGAAAATTCCGATGACGGCGGAACTGATGCCGCCAACTCCGCCTGATAGTGGTGTGCCGCCAATGACGACTGCAGCAATCGACAAAAGGGCCCAGGTGGTGCCTGCCTGCGGGCTTCCGATCCCGGCGATCGACGTTAGAAGCAACCCGGCAATAGCTGCGGTGACACCGCCGATCGCATAGGTCGCGATCAGAACGCGGTTGACGTTGACGCCAGCGCGGCTAGTGCCCACCTTATTGCTGCCAACCGCACGGACATGCTGACCGTAGCTGGTGAAATGAAGGACCGACGCCAACACAGCCACCACCACGATGAACACCATGCTTGGGAACGTCAGCCCGCCAATGTGGAAGAAGCCTAGCTCACGCCATTCACGAGGCAGCGGCGCGATGGGACGGGCCTCCGTGAGCGCGTACATTGTTCCCAGGATGATTGCCTGAGTACCGAATGTTGAGACGAACGGGTTCATCCCGATTTTCGCGATCAGGCATCCGTTGACGACACCGATCAAAAGGCCCAGGACAAGCGCCGCGGCGATCCCGGCAGGAACGCCCGCAACGAGGGACACGGCGGCGGCAAGACATCCCGCCGCAGCGGCCGTCGCGCCCACCGACAGGTCGAACCCGCCGGAGATGATCATCAGCTGCATGCCGCAAGCTACGATGCCAACCATCGACGCCTGCTGGACGATGTTCAGCAAATTGGCGGGATTTCTGAAATTCGGATTTGCAATACACAATCCGATGATGCTGACCACTAGGACCAACAACATAACGCGCTGCACTACGGCGGCAGGATGCTGCGGTGACAAGAACCGACGGAGCGGCCCTGGCTTTTCGGCTACTAGCCGACTTGTGGCGACATCTGTCATGACCACTTCCCCTTGTTTGTTTTCTCGACACCGCCATCAAGTGGGACGTGCTGTCGTGCTTGATCGGGAAGAGTAGCGCCGCACGGCAATGTGACAATTTCGCAAATGGCGGAGTCATGACGCAGCTTGAAGCACAAGCCGCTTCGCCCACCTGTTTCGTCATGGTTCGGGCAGGGCAATGTCGGCTGCGACAGAACGCTTCACATATTCGCCGCCTGCGAAGTTGCCAGTGCGATGCTGGTGACCAAACATCGCTCTCCAAACACTTCTGGAGGATGTCGCCCGAATGCCGAACTTGATCTCTGATATTCCAGGTAAGAGGCGCTTTAATGTTGGCATGATTGGCGGAGGGCGCGGCTCTTTCTTCGCAGGAATCCACCGCGCCGCTATGCGTCTTACTGGGCGCTTCAATATGGCGGCCGGGGTTTTTTCGTCCGACCTGGCCCTGTCTCAAGAGGCCGGGGAAGCTCTTAACATATCCCCGGACCGCATTTATCCTACCTTCGCCGAGATGGTCGGGGCCGAGGTTCAACGGGAAGACAAGATCGACGTCGCGATCATCGTGACGCCCAATCACTTGCATTTCGAGCCCTGCAGGCTGTTCCTCGAAGCAGGCATCCCAGTGATCTGCGACAAACCGCTGGTGAACGTGTCCGCCGAGGCGGAGGAGCTCGTCCGGTTAGCTTCGAAGAACGACACTTTCGCCGCAGTCACGTACACTTACACCGGATATCCGATGGTTCGCGACGCGCGCGCTCGTGTCTGGAATGGGGAAATCGGCGAGGTCAAGTTTCTTTACGTCGAGTATTTACTTGAGTGGTTGGCCAACGACCCTACTAAGCTCGGCAAGGGTGGCGTGTGGCGTGGCGACCCTCAGAAGGCCGGACTGACGGGCGCGCTCGGCGATGTGGGCACTCACGCATTCAACATACTCGAATTTGTTTCAGGAAAACGCTGCGTTGCTGTGAACGCTAAGCTCACCAGCACGATTGAAGGCTTCGGTCTCGATGACACGGACGTCGTTCAACTTGAATTCGAAGGAGGCGTGGATGGGCTTCTTTGGTGCAGCCTCGCCGCGCCTGGTCATCGCAACGGTCTACGCTTCAAGATAGTCGGAACGAAGGGAACGCTTGAGTGGTGTCAAGAGCAACCGGAGACACTGCACCTTTCCCGCATGGGGCAAGCCGATCTCACCTACCGACGTGGCGCAGCAGACATAACTGAGGACGCAGCCGCATGCGTCAGCCTGCCCGCAGGCAATCCGGAAGCATATCTCGAAGCATTGGCCGTTCTCTATTCCGACTACGCCAACGCACTAGAGGCAGGTCCGGACTGGCGCGCTTCCCAGAGAGTTCCATTGACCGATCTGAATGAAGGACTGCGCGGAGTGCTGTTATCGGAAGTCTGCGTACGATCATCTCGAGCCAAGGCGTGGGAAGCTTTTCCCCGCACTTAGCTTGACCCGTTTCCCCCGGCGCACCTAGCGCCGTGCCTCATTCGACCGGTCCTCCCCCGGTCGGCCGATTTTCTTCCATTGGCGCTGATCGTTCCAAGGACTTGTTTAACGAGGAAGAGGTAAGTGAAGAACTGCTTGGGCAACTGAATCGCTTTTCCGGACACCACTGTCGGCGCGCTAACCAAAAGCAGGCGTGTCGTTCGACAATCAGGATGCCCTATGCACTCGCTTTCTATCAACGATGATCCGCGAGGATCATAGAAGCGGCCTTCTCGGCAATCATCAGCGTCGGCGAGTTCGTGTTGCCACTCACGATCGTGGGCATGATGGAAGCATCGGCGATGCGGAGCTTGCCTACCGCGCGCATTCTCAACCGCGTGTCCACGACCGAGGCGGGATCGTCGCCCATCCGGCAAGTGCCGACGGGGTGGAAAATGGTCGTTCCAATATCTCCGGCGGCCTTGAAAAGGTCGTCGTCCGTTCGAAGTTCAGAACCGGGACGAAACTCAACGGGATCGTACTTTGCGAAGGCTGGTTGCGCAGCGATGTTGCGGGCGACGCGGATCGATCTCGCGGCCACCTCTAAATCACCTGTCGTTGAAAGATAGTTCGGCCTGATGGATGGCTGCGCACGGAAGTCCGGGCCGCTGGCATGAACCGTACCACGACTTTCGGGCCTTAGATTGCAGACCGAGGCAGTAATCGCAGGAAAGGAGTGGACCGGGTCGCCAAACTTGTCGAGCGATACAGGCTGAACGTGGAACTCAATATCTGGCGTCTCTTTTTCCGGACTCGAGCGTGTGAAGATGCCGACCTGGCTGGGAGCCATCGCCATCGGGCCGGACCTTCTCAGGAGATACTCCAAACCGATTGCAGCCTTACCGAAGAAGCTTGACGCCTTCTCGTTCAAGGTTGGTACGCCAGTCACTTTATAAACAAGTCGCAACTGGAGATGATCTTGCAGGTTCGCGCCGACACCGGGGGCATCCTTCTTCACGTCCAGCCCCGACGCCTCAAGAGCCGCGCCATCGCCGATACCAGAGAGTTCGAGAATGTGTGGAGAACCAATTGCGCCGGCAGCGAGAATGACCTCAGCCTTCGCAGTGGCGGTTTTGACCTGTCCATTCTGGTTGAAGACTACGCCCTCGACCTCACCATCCCTAATGGTCAGCCTGGCGACCTGAGCTTCTGTCTCGACGCGGAGGTTTGGTCGATTGAGGGCTGGACGCAGGAAGGCTTTGGCCGTGTTCCAGCGGATACCTGACCGTTGATTGACGTCGAAGTAGCCGCCTCCCTCGTTCGTGCCTTTGTTGAAGTCCTCGGTTCTGGGAATGCCAGCCTGTTCCGCGGCGTCGAGGAATGCATCAAGGACCTTCCAGCGCACTCGGGCTTTCTCGACGCGCCATTCGCCGCCCGCACCGTGGCTGTCCGAAGAGCCCGCATGGAAGTCTTCCTGCCCCTTGAAGAGCGGCAGGACGTCGTCCCAGCCCCAGCCTACGCATCCCAGTTGCCGCCAGTGGTCATAGTCTGCTGCCTGACCTCGCATGTAGATCATGCCGTTGATAGACGAACATCCGCCCAGCACCTTTCCACGTGGATAAATCAGGCTCCGTCCGTTCAATCCGCTTTCCGCTTCCGTCTTGAAGCACCAATCGGTGCGCGGATTGGATATGCAATAGAGGTAGCCGACCGGGATGTGGATCCAGTGATAATTGTCTCGACGTCCTGCTTCCAGGAGAAGGACTCGGTTGCGCGGATCAGCGGAAAGCCGATTGGCTAGGACGCAGCCTGCGGAACCCGCGCCGACGACGATGTAATCGTACTCGTCCATGTCTGTCCTTTATGTATTAGCGGAAGGGTCTGGCAAAGCCATAGCCGGCTGAGACCCCTGATAATTGCGGTATTCGCCATTTTAACCCCCTCATCAGCAACTTCGCAGCCAATCGATATGTGAAGCGACCTGACGCAAACGCCTGGAAACCGACTTCTCCGCCCTTTTTACCGATGGTAGAACGCGTTGCAGAAAGAACTTCTGCCACTGGCCCTCAGGCAGGCAGCCAACTCATTGTGAACTAGGAAACGACATGGAAGAGTATGACGTCGTAATTATCGGAAGTGGAGTTGGGGGCAGCATTACCGCCCGGCGGCTTGCCGAGAAAGGCGTCCGCGTCCTGATTTTGGAGCGCGGCGACTTCGTCCCACGGGAGCCAGAAAACTGGAGCGTCGAAAAGGTCTTCTTCGAGAAGAAATACAAGGCGAAAGACACTTGGATTGACCGCAACGGAAACCCGTTCGACCCCGGCATGTACTACAACGTCGGTGGCTCCACCAAATTCTATGGAGGAGCTCTTTTCCGACTAAGGGAGCGGGATTTCGAGGATCTCGAACACCACGGCGGCGTCTCACCTGCATGGCCGATGCGTTACAAGGATATGGAGCCATATTACGACGAGGCGGAAAGAATTTTCAGGGTTCACGGGGACGACAGCGACGACAAGACCGCTCCTCACCGGAATGGACCATACCCGTTCGCCCCGGTTCCATCTGAACCAATTGTCGCTCGAATGGCGGAGAGTTTTCGGCGCCAGGGTATCTCCGCCTCGGCAATGCCAAGCGGCGTAAATTCAGGGGCCGCGGGTAGCTGCATCCTCTGTCGTACCTGCGACGGCTTCCCGTGCAAGATCGGGCAAAAGAACGACGCGGAAACCTGCGGACTCGAGCCTGCCCTTGCGACGGGCAAGGTCGACCTGAAGACAAAAACACTAGCAAGGCGCCTCATCCTGGCCAAGGACGGCCGGAAGATCGAAGCAGTCGAGGTGGAGGAACGTGGAGAGATCAAGCGCTATTCCGCGCCCCTCTTCGTCTTGTCGTGCAACGCGGTCAATAGCTCTGCCTTACTGCTCCGCTCTGCAGACACGGCCGCCCCTAAGGGCGTTGCGAACAAATCAGATGTTGTCGGCCGCCATTACATGGTTCACAACCAGACGGCGTTGATGGGCCTGTCACACAAGATCAATTCGACGAAATTCCAAAAGACGCTGGCGATCAATGACTGGTACTTCGGCGACAAGGATTTCAGATGGCCAATGGGTCACATGCAGATGCTTGGAAAACTGCAGGGAGGCATGCTGACCGCCAATGTACCCTACCTTCCGGCATTCATCGGCAATGAATTGGCACGACATGGCATGGACTGGATCGCCCTTTCAGAGGATTTGCCAGATCCGAACAACCGCGTTACGATCGACGGCAAGTCGATCCGCCTCGCGGTTACCCTGAACAATATGGAAGGTCACCTTGAACTGGTGAAGCGAATGAAAGAAGCATTGAAGCGTGCAGGATACCCAATCGTGGTAACCAAGTCTCTGGTGGCGCACGCCACAGCCCATCAATGCGGAACGATCCGAATGGGGAATGATCCGGCGACGTCAGCGTTGGACCAGTATTGCCGCACATGGGATCACGATAACCTGTTTGTCATCGACGCCTCGTTCTTCCCCTCGTCGGGCGCAGTGAACCCGGCTCTCACAATCGCGGCCCAGGCGTTGCGAGCAGCAGACCACATCCTCGCAACCAACCTCGCGTCTTCTTAAATTTCGGGGCTATCCAGGTATTGCTTCACCTCGGTCGGGATCGATCGATCGCCCTTTTCCAATGTTGTGACGCCCTCCAGGTGTTCGCGTCGCAACAGACCTGGACCGCGGAAATGCATCGCCACCTTCGTCGAGTAAGGTGGCCGTAGCATTGTCGCTGCGATTCCGTTGGTGATACCCATAAGGAAACTCTTCGAGCTCCGCTGCACCGGTGCGTAGATTCCAAACGTCATTTCGTTCTTCTGGACCGCTTCAAAGTCCAGGGAAAAGAGACGGCCATCCAATGGAATCGTAAAGCCGTGGTACTTGAAGACATAGTCAACCTTTTCCGGATTGTCGAAGTTCGGGAATCGCTCGATGTAGTAATGCTGCAGGAAGTCCCGGTTTTTGTAGATGCAGAAAGCCGAACGGAGAACCTTCCCCTTGTAGATGCTCGAGTACTGGTATCGGTCGTATACGCCGATGTACTCATCGCCCGACGACTTCTCGTCGACCAGAAGAGTATCGAGAAACGGTGCCAAACGCTTGGAATTGCGCAGCGAATCGATCGCGTGGAAGTAATTCCCCTCCATAAGGGTCCGGAATTCTTCCGGCTCAGCGAAGAGGACCGATCTGCTAAAACCGAAGAAATTCGCAATAAGCCTTTGATTGTGGATCGAGGGAAGATGATGGCCAGACAGGTATTTATTGAACTGCTGCCTATTGATCTTGATCTTCCGACAGATGTTGGAAACCGTACCCTGCTGCTCACATAGAAATCGGAGATTTGATCCGAAATTCTGGGACTGGACAGGCTCGTTGACGTCCGTGCTCACTCTTAATTTATCCAGTGCTTCGTTTCTCCGGCCAAACATGCGTCAGTTTGCGCCAAGTATCAAGGGCCTGCGAAATTGTCGCGCACAGTCAGTTGTCCCACTCTCCCGGCAACAAGAACCAGCGGTGCTTCGATGCCCAGTTGAAGCAGAAGTCGCAGCAAAGCAGGAAGATGCCATGATACGACAGATCAAGCGCGCGCTCGTCGGGGCGTCCAACTTCCACGATGCCACCTTGACCAGCACGGTCCAGGCTCTCATCAGCCAAGTCGAAGCTGGAGGTGACAAAGCCGTCAGAGAGATGGCGATTCGTTTCGATGGGCTCGACCGTTCTGATTACCGTCTTAGTAAGGCGGAAATCGATGCTTGCATCAACGGCATCACCAACCAGGAGCGCGAGGATATCGAATTCGCTCAGGAGCAGGTGAGGAATTTTGCGCTGGCCCAGCTCAAGACGATGTCCGAGCTGGAAGTCGAGACCTTGCCAGGTGTCATTCTCGGCCACAAGCATGTCCCGGTAGACAACGTCGGGTGCTATGTTCCAGGAGGAAAATATCCGCTTCTGGCATCGGCGCACATGACTGTTTTGACTGCGAAGGTGGCCGGATGCGACCGGGTGATTACATGTGCACCACCGTTCAAAGGAGTGCCCGCGCCATTGATCGTAGCCGCGCAGCATCTTGCCGGAGCAGATGAAATCTACGCGCTTGGGGGTGTCCAGGCCGTGGCTGCGATGGCTGTGGGCACTGAAACGATCAAACCAGTCAGCATCCTTGCAGGTCCCGGCAACGCATATGTGGCAGAGGCCAAGCGGCTCCTATTCGGCCGCGTAGGCATAGACCTGTTCGCTGGACCGACCGAGGTCCTCGTAATAGGCGATGACACCGTGGATAGTGAGATCGTGGCCACGGATCTGCTTGGCCAAGCCGAGCACGGAAGTAACTCTCCCGCGGTTTTCATCACGAACTCCGAGAAGCTCGCCAACGACACTCTCGCGCAGATCGATCGGCTCCTGAAAATTCTGCCGACCAGCAAGATAGCTGGGGAAGCTTGGCGCAATCACGGGGAAATCATTCTTTGCGACACCCGCGAGGAGATGCTGGCGGAAGCCAATCGCATCGCTTCTGAGCATGTTCAGGTCATGACGAGTGACGATCAGTGGTTTTTGGACAATCTCAAGAACTACGGCGCGCTGTTCCTGGGCGCGAGAACTACGGTCGCCTATGGCGACAAGGTGATCGGAACCAATCATACCCTGCCGACCAAGGGCGCTGCCCGGTACACCGGGGGCTTATGGGTGGGCAAATTCCTCAAAACTTGCACATATCAGAGGATTCTGACGGATGAGGCTTCCACGCTTATCGGGGAATACACATCTCGCCTCTGCATGATGGAGGGCTTCGCAGGACATGCGGAGCAGGCGAACGTTCGAGTTCGCCGCTTTGGACATAGAAACGTCGAATATGCGACCGCGGTTGAACCGCTAGCCGCGATCAGGAACCTGGAGGTGTCAAAATGAAAATGGAAAAGAACGTCGAGGGTGTCGAAGTATCCCGCGAGATGACAGGTGGTCAGATCATCGTGGACCATCTCATCCGGGAAGGTGTCACGCACGTGTTCGGCATTCCGGGCCACGGCGACACGGCCCTGATGGACGCATTCGTCGACCGGAAGGAAGAGATCAATCTGTTGCCGGCCATGCACGAGCAGAACGCTTCACACATGGCTGACGGCTTCTTTCGCTCCTCGGGCAAGGTTGCCGCTGTTGTCACGTCCATCGGCCCCGGCGCGACCAACACGCTGACAGGCATCGCCACCGCGTTTGCAGACTCCCTGCCGCAGCTCGTGATCACGGGCGGCGTGCATACGTACATGATGGGCCGCGGCGTTCTCCAGGAAGTAGACCGGCCCCATTCGGACAACTTTCCGCGCATGGCCGAACCGGTCGTCAAGCGCTGGTTCAACCCAAGCCATGTTGAGCAAATCCCGAACATGATGGAGCAGGCCTTCAACGCAATGTTTGAAGGCCGCATGGGTCCAGTGCTTCTGAACATTCCTCAAGATGTTCAGGCCGAATCCGGCAAGGTGACAATCAAGGACAGCAAGAAGCGACGCACGGCGGCCCGTACTTACGGCGACCCAGCATACATCGCGCAAGCGGTCGACCTCCTCCTGTCGGCGGAGCGCCCGGTCCTACTCGCCGGAGGCGGCGTGATCACCTCCGAGGCAACCGACGTCCTGAAGCAGATCGCCGAGTTCCTCGGTGCGCCGGTCACGACGTCATTCATGGGCAAAGGTGCCCTTCCCGAGGATCACGAGTTGTTCGCCTGCGCATGTGGCGATCTGGGCTCCATTCCCGGCAACGCGATGACGCGTTCGGCAGACGTGTTGCTGGCAATCGGCTGCCGTTTCTCCGACCGCATCACCTCTTCGTATCAGCCGGGTATCACTTTTGACATCCCGAAGACCAAGCTAATCCAGGTCGATCTCGACGGCTTCGAGATCGGCAAAAATTATCCAGTCGAAGTCGGCATTGTCGGCGACGCGAAGGCCGTTCTCACTTCCATCTTCGAGGGATTGAAAGAGAAGGGAAAGCCACGGGACTATAAGGAAACGGCGCAATTCAAAGAGCTAGTGGAGCGCAAAGTAGAGTGGGAAGAATTCTTGCGTCCACTCCGCAGCGCGAACGTGCAACCCATGACGGCCTCCCAAGTCCTTGTCGAGGCTCGCAAGGCTCTGCCACGCGACACGATCGTGGTCACCGACAGCTCCAATCCGCAGAACCAGGTATTCAACGAGTTTCCGGTCTATGGCCCGCGTCAGCACATCACGCCGGGTGGCATGTCGGGAATCGGGTTCGCGCTTCCAGCCGCAATCGGTGCTAAGCTCGGAAAGCCGGATGCACCAGTGTGTGCGGTTTTTGGTGACGGCGCATTCCTACAAACAGGGACCGAACTCGCGACAGCCGCGATGCTGGGCACCGCCGTGATCTTCCTGGTTATCAACAATGGCGGTTGGGGCGCGATCCGCAACCTCCAGCTCAACATGTTCGGTGAAGACCGAGAAATCATCACCGAATTCAAGACACCGGACGGCCAGAAGTGGATGGCCGATGCCGCTGGAGTGGCCAAGTCTCTGGGTTGCGAAGCGGAACGGGTAACAGATCCGGCCGAAATCGGTCCAGCTATCGCGAGGGCTCTCGCGTCCGGCAAACCGTATCTCATAGACGCAATTTGCGCGATCGAGCGTCCTTACTCGAACATGCATGTGACCGGTTGGTGGGATATCACTGTTCCCGCGTATCTAGGTGAGCTTCGTGCGAAATACGTCAAGGGTCGCGGATTTTGATAAAGTGGACCAGCCGCACCGGCTGGTCCACTGTTTTGATCGAGGAAACATGACGCGAGAAAATAACATTCGGCCTTTGGCCTTCGACGGAACATTTGTGAAGGCCCACGTGGTCGAGAATGCCCGTAGCTATAAAACGACGGGCGTCGTTACAAACCTCTCCGACAAACCTCTGTACATCGCGGGAGAGCCGATTGGTGTAATCCCGCCTTGGCGATCGACGATTCTAAACGATGGAATAATCATTAGCGGCGATAGAGCGTCTGTGGTGCATGTCCCCGACGACATCAATCTCGGTGGGATCGCTCTGGACGGCTGGGAGTGGCTCGGAACGTCGATGCCGGAATTTCCCCGGCGAACGCCGCTATACATTTCCGCGAAAGATATTGTTGGTGAGTTCGAGCTGAACCCGTGGAAAATGTCGAACCATCCTGAACCCAAGGATGAATTCCAGCAGTTCGATATTCAGCTCAATCTCTGGTGGGCTCCAGCAAGGACGGATGCCGTCATTCACAACACGCATGCCTTCATCGAGCTGCATACGCAGATTTTCGGTCATGGACGCATCCAGCTCTTCAGGGATCAAGAGGGTACTCAGATGTACCGCGAGATCAGCGCCTCACCAGGAGACACTCACGATCCGATCGTGTGGGTCGTGGACAAACGCACTTTCATTTATCCTTGGCACCGCGGCTGGACGGACACGGACGCGATTTGGATGGCGATCGAATTCCATCCGAAAGTCTGACAGGTCCGCGTCGCTCGTTAGCGGAACCAATTTTTGGGAACCACAATGCCTACGCTCGTACAGCTCTACTCGGCCCGCTATCTTGAATCCTCTGACTGCGTCCTCGATCGTATCGCTGCCGCCGGCTACGACGGCGTCGAAGGTTGCTGGCAGAATTTCGACGATCCTGAAAAATTTCGGAGTGAACTCGACGTTCGCGGGTTGACGATGCCGCAGGCGCACATGCCTCTCGAAATTCTGGAGTGCGAGTTTGATCGCGCAGTCGATCTGGCCAGAATACTCGGCATCCACACGCTGATCGCACCGTGGCTGCCCGAGGATCAACGACCAGCCACTTCCGAGGGCTGGAAAGCCCTTGGCCTGCGACTAAATGCGATCGAGGGAAAGCTGCGCGCCCACGGCCTTCGGTTCGCCTGGCACAATCATGACTTCGAATTGGTGAGACTACCAGATGGCACCATTCCAATCGATATTTTACTCAGCATTGCGCCCGGCATGGATTGGGAAGTCGACCTAGGCTGGATTTTGCGTGCCGGCCAGGACCCGTTGAAGTGGTTGACATCCTACGCGGGACGAATTGTCGCCGTCCATCTCAAAGATCTGCAACCGGACTTCGCGAATGCGCCGGAGAGCGGATGGGCCGATCTTGGTCATGGCATCACCGATTGGCTTCCGATTTTTCGGACCCTCAAGACCATGCCGAGGCTGGCCGCTCACGTCGCAGAGCACGACGACCCTGCTGATTTTCAGCGCTTCCTCTCTCGCTGGAAAGTCGCACATAATCGCCTGCAGTCGATCCGTCCGGAACAAACCTTCGAAGGCCTCACGCACATTGCCATTAAAGTCCACGACATTGAAAAACAGCTCGAATTCTATAAGCGGGTAATGGGTTTTGAAGAAATGTTCCGCTTGAACGATGACGGCGGCTCTCTCTTTTTAGTGTATCTGCGCGTCAACGATGGACAGTACTTAGAGCTATTCCCCAAAGCCATAGGGGACGAAACTCCAACGCCGGACCTCAGGGGGTACCAACACATTTGTCTCGATGTGCTCGACCTCGATGCCACGGTGAGCACCCTTCGTAGCCGCGGTGCGCAGATGTGTCTCTGGCGAGAGGACCTGTCTGGAATCTACGAGGTCGGCGGGTCAGCGATTACCATGGGTAAGGACGGCAATCGACAATCTTGGTTGATGGACCCAGAAGGCAACAGGATTGAACTTATGGAACTGGCATTGAGTGGCATGCAATACCAAGCAATTGCCGCATTTTTCGACCGAGAATCTGACAGCAAGTGACAAGTGGAACGGCCCGGCCTTGACCTCGATAGCGCAGCGGATTTTTGGACGAAGTACTTCGGCGCAGCGGTTGCCGACCCGTATCATACTAAGCGGTTCGACTTCGTATCGCGTTTTCGTCACCTTCGATGCTAGCGATCTCGAGATCGAGTTGATGACCGGCCCCTGGATCGAGGAGTGTCCTTATCAGGAAGAAACGGGCTGGGACCACCTTGCCATCTCACTTGGCAGCGAAGTGGCCGTAGACGCCGTGGCATTCCGTTGTCGGGAGAACGGAGTTGTGGTCTCAGAGACGAGAACCCCAGGAGATGACTTTTATGAAGCCGTTATCGCAATGCCACACGACACCAGGATCGAGTTCACGTCGTAAGAAGCGGTGAATATGGACAAGGCCATTTTCAGTAAAAGTCAAAATCGCGCGAGCTATGAATGGCTGGAAACGCTCCAACCGTGCACAACCAGTCGGCTCCGGAGCCACATTGAAAGTGGTTCAAACCCATCTTTCTGCTCGCTCCGGAGTCGAGATGTATGAAGCCAGTCTGGCTAGTGGTGATAGAGCTCTCAAACGGGGCGCTTTTGCGCGTAATTTCCAACAAAGAGCCACTAGCAAGGCGGCTGACTTCGGTGAGAAAGGTTTATCAGATCGCCCGAAACTGCGGGTTCCGGATCCTGACGATCCCAGTGGAACACCGAAGTTAACAGAAGCCCTTCCGTCGCTGGTGTCTTTCCGATGGCCGCCGCCTATGCGCGGCGAGCGTTCGCGTTGAAATTGTTGATCTTGATAAGCCAATTTTCACTGAAAAAACTCGGGAACTGCCTCAGTCAGCAGCAGCGGCACAGGGCGGTCCCATTTCAGACGGGCGGCAACGAGCCAATCGGCCAGTCCCCAGGCGAGCGCTTCGGCGTCGGGGCGGGTGGCAACAATCGCCGCAATCAAGTTCGTCACAGCGAAGGGAACGGCACGGCCGGACTGCAGCGCATCGTCAAGAAGATCGACGACGGTGGCCAGCAAAGCTATCGTCTGGCTTGTCGCAATGATTTTTGCGGGCCGCGATTATCCCGTAGAGGGTATGGATTTCAGACTTTGCTAACCTTTTGCAGTCCGAAGAGGTGCGCAAGCAGATCGTTCTGATCGTTCACAGTCCAGCCTCCGGAAAAGCCAAAGCCTTTCCTCAGCCACAGCATCGCCTTGAAGCCGGCGATGGTTCGCTGCGCTGTATTGAAGGATTGGAAGCCGCCAATTTTCGGCATGTTCTTCTTTACCCGGAAATGGTCGCTTTCGATGCCCTGCTGGAGATGCTTGGTGACATAATGGACGGGGTCCGGATGTAGAAGCCCTCGTCAATCGACGTTTTGATCGTCGAGGGGAAGGTATTGGCACCGTCAGTGCCGATCTTTTTCGGCGACAACAACCGCTGCAATTACTGCAAGTGTTCCGCGTGGCTACCGGCCGTCAAATGCGCAAGAGCCCGGATCGCGGCATCATCATCAAATCGGCCGTAGCTGTCTTTGGTTGATAAAGGCCGCGTCACGCCAAGAACCGTTCTTGCTCCGACCCCAGAAGCGGCCATTCCTCAAGCTCCCGCCATCATCCTCTTCAATCGTGCCACAATCGTCGCAATCTCCGGCGGCCGAGGCATCGAGCCGCTTGAACTCCGCGTCGAGCAGTACCGGCATGCTCGGTTCGCCGTCCGCTCAATGAGATTTCTACCGACGAGCTGGAGCCGCTCGCCATCGAGGCCAACCGCGAGCATCGGCACCGCCTGCAGCAGAAAGCCGATGAGCTGTTCGAGGCGCTTGAGCGCGGAGTGGAGGCCCCTTCCTCCACGGCCAAGCGCCTTCAGCTACGGCAGGACCACCGGATGGCTATGCTTAATCTCCCTGCGCAACACTAACTCGTCAGCCTCGTGGTCACGGAGCTCGGATACGTTCCCGACGTCGACGGCGAAACCTCGGCGATAGCTGCGAGTTTACCAGCAGGGTCACTCCCACGCCGCCCGCTTCCGCGAGGGGCCTTTCGACCAGGAAGTCGGCCGCGCCGCCGTGGCCATTGTGGAGGAACGCGTACGCGCAGGCCTGCCGCTCTCGCCCGCGATCCTCGCCATGCGCGAACGCGGCGTGCTGGAACGGCACGAGATCTTCGAGAGCCCCGACCGGCGTGCGCGGGCCGATGGCCGCGAACTGGCCGTTGACGTGATTCTGTGATGCATCGGCTTCCGCAGCGCGCTCGACCACCTGGCGCCGCTGCAAATGCGCGAAGAATCGGGCGGTATCACCATGACCGGGCGGTTGGCCACGCAGGTAGCGCGCGATCCGCGCATCCATCAGGTGGGCTATGGCCCCGCCGCCTCCACCATCGGCGCCAACCGGGCGGGAACCGCCGCGGCACGCGAATTGTTAAGCTTTCTGCAAGCCAAGAGTACCCCCTCCTAACTTCCCTAAAAAAGGGGGAAGGACCGCCTTGTGGTCGTGGCTCGATCGAAGCGCATCCTCGATCTGCTTCTCCGCTATCAGGGGAGGATGGAAGGGGGCATACTCAGACAAGGATTCGCCCAAGGAAAGCAAAAATGAAAACCTATACTCTTCCCCATACCGACCGCGCGGTATCCAGCGTCATTCTCGGCCTGATGCGCATTCCCAAGATGAGCAATGCCGAAATCGCCACCCTGGTCGGGTCGGCCCGCGACGCCGGCGTCAATGTGTTCGACCATGCCGATATCTATGGCGGCGAACGCCATCTCTGCGAGCAGCGCTTCGGCGAGGCCGTGACCTTCGCCGCCGCCGAACGCGATGCGGTCGTGATCCAGTCCAAGGCCGGCATACGGCCCGGCTTCTTCGATTTCTCCGAGGAGCACATCCTGCGCTCGGTCGATGGTTCCCTGCAGGCGCTCAAGACCGAATATCTCGATCTGCTGCTTCTGCACCGGCCCGATACGCTGGTCGAGCCCGAGGAAGTCGCCTCCGCCTTCGACAAGCTGCAGGCCTCCGGCAAGGTCCGCCATTTTGGCGTCTCCAACCAGACCCCGGGCCAGATCGCCCTGCTGAAGACGGCGGTGAAGCAGCCGCTTGTGGTCAATCAGGTGCAGCTCAGCATCACTCATGCGCCGCTGATGGCGCAGGGCGTCGCTGCCAACATGGCTGGGCTCGACCAGTCCATCGACCGCGACAATGGCCTGCTGGAATATTCCCGCATCAACAATATGATGCTGCAGGCCTGGTCGCCGTTCCAGAAGAAGTTCTTCGACGGCGTATTCCTGGGCGATCGCGAGAATTTCGCCGAACTCAACGACGCAATCGACGAACTGGCAGCCCAATATGGTGTGACGCCGACAGGGATCGCAGTGGCCTGGATCACCCGTCACCCGGCCAATATCCAGGTCGTGCTGGGCACCACCAATCCGGGTCGCGTCAAGGAATCTGCAGCCGGATCGGCCGTGCCGCTGACGCGCGAGGAATGGTATCGCCTGTTCACCGCTGCGGGCAACGTTCTGCCGTAGGTGTGCCGAAAGCTATGCGCTTTACCCGCATATGACGGTCGAGCAGAACATGGGATTTGCCCTGGATCTGGCACGCGCTCCCAAGGCCGAAATTCACCGACAGGTGGCTGATGCCGCCGCGATCCTCGGTCTGGAGTTAGGCAATCCTGCTGCCGAGATCGTAGGCGGTAACTGCGAGATCGCCGCCAAAAGGGATTTGCATTTGTCT
>Ga0307515_10007048_pt1 | contig 22330 bp, 14 predicted proteins | sample 17_EM_MG_FD_194513 | JGI IMG/M metagenome (GOLD analysis project Ga0307515, IMG submission 194513) | Populus trichocarpa ectomycorrhiza microbial communities from riparian zone in the Pacific Northwest, United States - 17_EM | ecosystem: Host-associated > Plants > Roots > Unclassified | place...
GCTTTCGAACTGTTTAAAAACATGGCAGGAAAAAATTTCTAGAAACACTGACTTTTATATGAACGTTTAAATTGATAGCATGGTAGGTATATTAGCTATATCTTTAAGAGGCCTCGTGTTAGAAAAACCTCTTAGTCTTGTATAGCTAGGAGTAGAGCTTAAAATCTTACCGCAAATTATTTTTTATTTAGAAAAATGTTGTGTTGTGAATTCTAATTACAAATACCATGAGTAGTTTCACAAGAAGACACCATAGTTATAAAACTCGGATGAAAACACAGCCAAAAAAGACGTACCAGAAACACCAGTCATCAACGCAAAACCACATTCCTAAATGTTTCTTGACAGGCATAGCTTGTTGATCAAATTTAAGCCTCTCCAAATTCTTGCTGGGCATGAAACAAGAAATTCAGGTTTGTTCTATGACTTGTGCTGGCACCACACTTTTCAAACTTGATCATATGGGGTTGTGGAACCACAAAAAGTTAACAAGGTTTTGTCTTTTGAACAAAATATATGGCCCGATGAATTCCTAGTTCTAGCAAACCCATTATAAAGTCTTGGAGGCCATTTAGTAATGTGTTGTTCATCCCCTCTGACACTACCGCCTCATTTCGAATAGAAAGACTTAGAAATTGCAGGCAAGTTTAGAGGCACTTCCGACTGCAAATGATCCCAATACTAAACGGGTCTTCAACGTTGATGGACCTCACTACAAATTGAGGATTCTAAAACTTTCAAAACTCGAATGGAAAATTATTAAAATCTTGGACATAACGAAATTTCAAAATATAATAGCTAAGTAATAGATTCTTGTTCGGGCAGGAGAGCTAAAAGAACATGTTCACGAAAATGAGAGCAGTTGGTCACTTTCTTGCACTAACAATGTTTAAAGGACAAAAACAAAACTCTAATGCAGTTACTGCTGGCGGAGTTCAGTCTTCTTCTTTTGCCAAAGCCTGTCCACGGCACTGTCAGCATCACCCTGGAAGTATATCAGCATATTCACATGTGAGTAAAAATGTATCAAGGCATGAAGAGAGTAATAAACCCAACGTTATATCTACAAGTGAGGGTATAATCAAGGAACCTGATACTTTTTACGTTAATAAAGTTCAGGGAAAATCCGTACATTGTGAATAAGGAGCTAAACGCATAGACAAGAATGAATAGATGCAACCAACATAGCAACATATTCACCAAGTTCCATATGACAAAATAAGCCTTTTCTCTCCAATGAGGATCTCATCCATTTAAAAGAGATGATGGTTATACTATCCTATTTGAATGATGAAAGATAGGGTTATCTAAATCAGATCCATTTGTAGAATGGGCCATGACTTCTTGAACCAAGTACACAAGCAAAGTTTGCTAACGATAAGATGCTATACAACATAAACTCAAAAGGCTATATAAAATAAAAGGGACCCCAGTCAATCAAATATTCAGTCCCTGTAACTCAAAAGTCTGCATATGAATTTTTTGCTGCATTAACAACTCCAAATCACAAATATAGTTTGGTTTGTAAGAATATATAAATGTTAGAATGCCCTCAGATCTCATAGCTTCTGAGAATCACATATGATTTAAAACTAATGGCATTCACCAAAAGCCTTCACACAACACCACAATATATAAATGTGTGCAAAAGGGTGGAGATGTGGAGAAGGAGGTGGTGGTGGAGGCGGAGGAGGTGGAGGTGGTGGTGAGTGAAGCCTAGTGATGAACAGCACATTAGCAACCATTCAAAAAAGTTTATGTTGTGCATCATCGGGCAAAGCATAGAAAAACAAAACAGAACCCCAATCAGGAAAAGTAGAACCAAAATGTGTTTACTAGCAAAAGCTAAAATATGAAGACCTTTGTGAGATAAATATATCAAAAGATAAAACTAATTATCCAAAAGGGAGACCAACAAAAGCATTGCATTGTACTATCAGCAGAAAACTGATCAAGTTATTAGTGAAGAAGTGAAGAGAGACAATAGTTTTGGTTTTTTAAAATGAAATAAAAGTTAAAAAGCCCTCAGATCTCATAGCTTCTGAAAATCATACATGATTTTTCGCTAATGGGGTTCATCAAAAGCCTTCACACACCACCACAAAGTGTACTATTGTGTGCATAAAAGGTGTGTGGCGGAGGTGGTGGAGGTGGATGAGGTGGGGAGTGAAGGCTATCAATGAACAGGCCATTTGCAACCATTCAACACAGTTTGTATTGTGCATCATTGGGCAAAACACAGAAAATAAAACAATAAAATCCCAAGAAAAGTAAAATCAAATAATACTTACAAGACAAAAAACCAGACATCCATTATCAAGATGGGTGGATAAATATAATTGTAAGAACAAAAATAAAAACAAATCATCTTGGGAGATTTTGATAATCCAAATGGAGGCACTAGACTATCCAACAAGGGAACTAAAAAGCTATTAGATCCAAAAGAAAAAAGGCCAGAGAGGATACTCTAAGCATGATCACTAACTCTTTCCCAGACTAGAATCTTAACCCAAAGAATCCATGTTCTAACGCCACGACAGCCCCATCTACATGGATCCAAACACTACCCATCTCCCTCGATTGGAACCTTTTATCAAGGGATATTGAAAAAATCAACAGCAGCAGCAATAACAGACAATAAATAAGCTACGTTTTAACAAAGAACACCAAAAAAATCACAGCAGATTTCTAATTCGAGGCAAGAAAAATAAGAGAAAGAAAAATACCTGGGCACGGACGAAGCCACATAGCGCAAAAGTGGTGAACTGGCCAGTGTAATGACCACTGGCATCCAAATGACCAATATTAATCTGAACAGACGCATGGTCCTTAGAGGTGATAAGCCTGTTTGTGGCGGAGCTGCAAAACAACATAACAATAAAAGAAACCTTAACTAAGATTCCTTACCTTAAAAAAACCAACCCAAAAATAGACAGGCAGAGAAAGTTAAGATACCATTTCCTGGGGATGTAAAGATCCATGTTTTGTCCCTCTTCGTTCTGCATCTTGTCTGGTTTTGATTTGCTACCCCAAATACAGTTTAAGCTCTAAATCACCTGATTTTACAAACAACCCTTCTTTAAGAAACTTGTGCACTTCACAGTTATTATCAAAGAAAAGGAGGATAGAGAGAAAGAGGGAGTACCAGGAAGAGGAGAGGCTGCCACTGCTAGGGTAAGCTGAGTAGGAGATGAAGGCTTTCTTTGCGGTTTTTTATATGGCTGCAGAACCCTAGTGTTTAGTTGTAATTATATATGGACGGAAATGCCCCTGATGACTTTGCTGTTTAATGCTAAACGTTGCCGTCTGTTTGAAAACTTCGTCTGTGTGTTCTGTGCATCCTTCGCCTCTATATAATTATTTTAGGATGTTTTCCTAAATATGCTTTTTTTTTTAAATATACAAACACATATATAAAAATTCTTTTTAATTTTTTTAGGTGAGAATTTTTTAAAATAAAATTCACATACAATATCAATCATGTATTTGTTAGATATGATTCAAAGTTGTACAAAAAAATAAAACTAGATTATTATATTAATTTGTGTTGACTGTTTTTATTAAAACAATATTTATTTTATATTATTTTAGCTTAACCATATGAATTAAATCTCTAAAAAAATAACTAGGTTAAAGGAGTTTATTAGAATGATATTTTGTCTTGCTTAGTTTAATACTTACTTCCAGGGGTGAGTAAAAAAAACTAAAAAACTGATTAAACCGAGAAAACTAGAAAAAAAATAATCGAAAAGGCCGAACTGTGAAAAAAATTGATTAAACTGTTTAAAATTTTAAAAAACCGACCGATTTGGTTTCGATTTTATAAGCCTAAAACCATAAAAACCGAACCGAACCCAAACCGGAAAAAAACCAAGCCAAATCGGGAAAAACCGAGCCAAACAGTTTGAACCGGTTTTTGTCCTAAAAAACTGAATCGAACCGAAACGGGTTTATTTGAACCGGTTTTGATTTTTTTAAAAAAAAAAATTGATTTTGTTATTTTTTTTATAAAAACCGAACCGAACAAAAAATAATCACCTCTACTTACCTCAATTAAACATCAAATCTTAATTTTTTTAAAATCAACATGCAGTTTTTTAGATGAACACATATGGCTTGATTTAACAATTATGATGTCAATGTAGTTCTTGAGTTTGATTTTTTAGAAACAAGAGGTAGAGAGATAAGTTAGGTGATTTTTTCTTTTATATTTGATTTGGAAATTGAGTAATGCTGCTTTTACGAGAATTCTCTCCGAAATCTCTTTCTAAAATCTTCATCATATCACTCTTGAATTATTATTTTTTTAAGCTATTTAAGTAAACTAGGATTATTCTTCGAGTATTGAAATGGATGGTAAATAAAGAAAGATATATTTTTTGAAAAAAAGAAGAAGAAAAACTCGAAGGTTTCCTCAAAAGTGATGCAAATTATGAAAAATTGAAGTCGTGAGTTGTAAATTACCAAGTTCAAAGCTCTCTTGCCATTGCTCGTGATCACGTTGCTGCGTGCTTCGTGGCAAAACAAGGGGACCAGCGGGGTCGGGCCCTTAAAAAAACCCAATAACATCATGGCTTGAAAATAATAAATTTAATTTTTAAAATCAAAGCAAGTAATATTTAAGTTTTGACATCCTAGAAAATTATCCTAACTCTGTCCGTAATTATATGTTACTGTGAGTTTAGAGTTTTTAAAGTGTTTTTTTTTTATTGTTTAATTATTTTTATATTAAAAAAATAATTTTTAAAATAAAAAATATTATTTTAATATATTTTTAAATAAAAAATATTTTTTAAAAAACCATAAAATCAGCTATAATACATGTAAAACGGACCCATTGATTTCAGAACACGATTTATATTTTAGGTAAACAACAAACAAGTCATCGTGTAAAAAATCGTAGATATCAGTATATAATTCATTTACAAAAGTAAAATTAGGAATATACATATTTCTTCCCGCCAATTCCATAGCGAGAAAATTCTCATCTCTTTATCGCTACACACATTCGGGGGAAAGAGAGAGAATCACATAGATGGAGTTGAGTCTCAGCGGAAACGCGCTGAAAACCTTCGCTCGCTCCATCACGTGCCTCTCACGTATCGGCAACGAGCTTGCTATCCAAGCTTCTCCTTCTCAGGTACTCGCTCCTTTTCACTTTCCCTCTCTCCAAACACGTTCGGAAACTGAAATTTGTTGTTCTTTATCATCAATTAGTTTGTAATCACTATTTTAATTTATTTCATGTTTTTTTTTAATTATTTTATTTCTGATTTTAGGGTTTTAAAATAGAGAAATGCTAATTACACTCACTCTAGTAGGAATTAAGTACAAAAAAAGCGTTATTGGTTGGTTAATCATCGATTAGGTTTAAATTTTGGGTACATTTCTCCAGCTTTCGCTCCACACGCTACATTCATCACGATCTGCGTACCAGTGTATTACATTTAAGGCGAGTTTCTTTGATGTGTATACAGTTTCCGGTACTGAAGTCAAATTCAGTGTGCTTCTGAAGGTAATTAATGGTCATAGCCTTTTAATTTGAGATTAGAATTAAGTAATGGTGTTAGGTAATCTAGCGGTGTTGATTACTGACTTTGCAAGCGTGTGTTCAGGCGATTTGTTCGGTTCTTAGGACGCCAATTGCAGGTGTTGATCATCTGAGTGTGCATTTGCCTGATCCGGATGCTTCTAAAGTGAAATGGACTTTGGAATGCTTCAATGGTAAATGTGTTTGTTTTTTAGTGCTTTGTATACTACTCATTTAATCGCTGTATACTTAATATTGGGAAGTGGGGACGATTGGTGGTTGGCGCCTTTATATGGTTGGTGATAATAATATCTAACGGATACTATAGTAGAGTTTGCTGGCAACAAAGTGAGAGTTCAACTGCTACTTCGGGGGGAATTATATCTTTATGCATTTTATGCAGGGAAACCATGGAAGATTTCATTTCAATGATAGTAGTAAGAAACATGGTTACTCCAGTATGTTTCATGCCTTAGTGTCCAATAAAGACTTGTTGAGTTGATTTGTAATTGAAGGTCAAAGTTAGTCGTGACTAGTCCTGACAAGAATTATAAAGCAAGGAAGCTAGTATAGTGACAATGTGCCCCTGTAAATACCATCGTATTCCTTGAATTGTGTTTGTGGCATTAGAGTTTTCAAATTTCAGGTTCCAATTGAACTACTGATGTTGCCCACATCCTTTTATTCTTGACTGTTTGCTTGGAGTGCTTCTGTGAAATGTTGTTATCGGAGATTCAGAGTACAACCATAATTACCACACAAGTTTAATTATGTAGTGTGTTATTCAGTGTTGCCATCCTTTTTTTTTCAACAGCTAAAATGGATATATTTGATTCTTTTATGGTCACAACAAATTCATAACTCCTATGTTCAGGTATTAGAAAATCCTATTGGATTACTTGCAATGTTGAACCGGACATACAACATCTGTCTCTTGACAGGAGAAGATATCCAAGCAGCTTAGTTGTGAGACCTCATGATCTTAACAGACTGCTTGCCAATTTTCAGTCATCACTCCAGGAGATCACCATCATTGCAACAGAACGTGCATCCATGGCTTCTGACACTGAAAATGAAATAGGAGGAAAAGCAGTTGAACTTCGAAGTTACATAGACCCAACCAAGGGTGCGAACTCATGATTTTTTGCATTCCTGACCATTTCAAACAGGATTTCATGCTTCAAATTTTCAACTGCAGACAACGACTCTTCACTGCACACTCAGCTGTGGATAGATCCAGCTGAAGAATTTGTCCAGTATACTCACAGTGGAGACCCCGTGGATGTGACATTTGGTGTGAAGGAACTGAAGGTTTAGTGGTCCTGGTTCTCATCCCAAAGCATATCATTTTAGTTTTCATAACAGTTGTGCCATTTGCTCAAGTTGACTAATCCTTATTCTTTTTAACAACCCTTTATGACATTTAAATGGAGATTAATGCCAGCTAATCATGGTTCCTGTTATAATTATTGTCATGTTATTTTCTGGTTTGATTTTTATATTTTGACCAAAGAGTTAACATGTCTATTTGGGGGATTTGTCATTATTTCTAAATTGCAGGCATTTCTTTCTTTCTGCGAGGGTTGCGAAGTTGATATTCATTTATATCTTGAAAAGGCCGGGGAGTAAGATGTTTCTTCTTTATGTTCCATTTATTAACCTTCTGTTTCATTTTCTTGCCTTCTTGCCCTTTGCCCCCTTCCTGAAGAATGGTTACTCATTTTATGAGTTTCATGTTCAACCACTGGATTCAGCCTATCTGCAGACTGACCATGATGTTAAGTATCCATTTGGTCACAAATCGAAGCCTCAGCATGCTTCCATGTGAAAAGTTTCTGGCAGTCTTCATCCATGAATATGTGTGTGCACGCAGCATGACCTTGATTTATAATTACATTAAGCTAAAGAGATAAATTTCTGTAGATTGAATGCAATTCAGTGGAACATTAGCCTAGAAGTGTTGCTAGTAATATTAGTATTTGCAGATTGATTTGCATTGCTTAACACTGAAAATTCAAACCTTTGTTAAAAGAGAAGCTAAATCCCAAGTTGTATTGCATCAGTAATTCAGACTCATGCATTTGTATGACACCATTAATGCACACTGCATCAGCAGCCCTTGTTTATTTTTTCGTACCATTGGGGATTCAGTATTAAGATTATCTAAAAATATGATTCCATTTGTGCAAAAACCATTTGTTGGTATACAGGCCTATTTTAATGGCACCAAAATTTGGTCTGGATGATGGATCCAGCTCAAACTTCGATGCTACTCTTGTACTTGCAACCATGCTTATATCACAGCTCCATGAAGGAAATCCACCAGAACCTCCACAAGCCACGGCACATGGTGAGGCTGCAGATGGGACAGGGTCTCAAGGACAACAAGAGAGATGTGGAGTGAATGTATCTGAACATCCATCTGATCACACCAGAATTTGGTCTGAACTTTCAGGTAATTGTTCAAAGTTCCAATGCCGACTTTATATGTGCACCTGCAAATCTTACATACTTTCACTTCATGCAGGAAGTGCAGCAAGAAGTGGTAGTGGTGGTGGTGCTGAAGCAAGGCAGGCTCCAGGAGAAAGAGACTTGAATGCTAATGAACAGAGGGAAATCCAAAGGATCAGCACAATGCATATATCCAAAGACACATCTGCTAGAGAAAATGTTGCTGTGAATCCTAGTCTGTATCCTAACTGTTACTGTTTGTTTCAGTATGTTACCTTGTCTGGTTATGTGATTTTTAGATTTCTCGTCGCTTTAATTTCTAGTGATGGAACTTTGCATCTCTTTCTCTCAAAGTATGTTTGGTGGGCAATGTCTCCAGTCTTACAGGCCACTAGCTAGCACAGAGAACTGGATGGACTGCACATGCAGGTCTCATCCTCTAACATGGTCATAATAAAAAAATTTGTTGCATTCAGTAGATAATTTGGATATAGCTAATATTAGTGTTTTGAGTTGCTCGGAACTAAGGTATAAGGACTTTGATATGTGGCCCACACAGGTAATTCACAACTTGATATTATTGCTCCATTTGTCTTCATCTTTTCCAACCGTATGGATCCGTGTTTACAATCTGCAAAGGCAAAAAAAACCATTTCTGTTGGTGAATATAAAATCATACTTAATTCAGTTTTTTTGCATTTTTGGTTGAGTTTGGTAGTTGTGAGCATAAATTTTAAGGCTTTGATTTGTATTTTCAACTCAAAATTATCAAAGCACTATTCATATGAATGGAAAGATGTCCATGACATGTGCTTGCTGACCAGGAAATTGCGAGCTTGAATCTGTTAGCAATCCTCACAAAAGAGGGCTCTTTTGTTTTTTGGCAAGTAGATTGAAAGCATGAAAAAAAATGAAGTAAATGCTCTCAAACATTTTATCCACGCCATAACCAGGTTCTTTGTTCTGTGAAATTTCTATATAACTAATCAATTTAGATTCTCCCTGAATATCATTACTTGTTATCAAAACTGGAATTCCAATAGCACAAAAAATATCATGCACTGGCATGACTCCACCATAATATTACTATAATGTTTGTATTAGTCTTTTGCACTAATTCTGATGCCTATTTGATGATTTGAATTTCAATTCCTTGACTTGATGTATTAGCGGCCATCCTGTGCAAAAAGATCATGCAAAAGAAGCCCAAGGTTAGTTGTAGTCTTCTGTTGGGCTAACCTTAAAAATGTTTTCCCCTGCTATGTACTTACAATTTTTCGATTTTCTGCTCCCAGAGAGATCAGAAACTAATGCCCATAGTTTTTCACAACGTCATCCTAGTAACTGGGTGGACGCTGATGAGGATGAGGATGATGATGGTGATGCAGATGGAAATGAATTGTGTGTTCAGTCAACACCGCCTTACTATGAAGAACAGTAGACTATGGATTTCCTTGTTCCAGTGACAGTTTGCGTTCTACCTTTATACTGTTGTAAGTGTGCGCCTTGGATAAATTTTCATATCTTCATGTTATTACCTCTACGCCTAACCGCACGGGAAAAATAGTGTGTCAATCCATAATATTTTTTCAATTTTGCTCTTCGGAAAAGCACTCCTAGTGCCTTAAAAAAAATTGGTGTAAAATAGTCATTTTACGGGATACAAAATAGGTGTTTTTTTTTTTATATATATATTTTTTTCTTATATTGACAGGTGCCTATTTTTTATATTTTAAATTTAGTTTAAATTATTTGAAATTGTTTAACTCAGAAGACTTGACTACCTGACTCTCGAGTTTTCTTTGAGTTCTTTAAAAATGCTAGTGTTATATAAATTTTTTGTTGTGTTTGGGATAATTTTTGCCCCCTCTCAAATGTAGTGATTGACGTTTTGAAAATTCACCTGGTTTTTTTTATTTTTTTAATTTTTTAGAGATTATACTTTGTTATTTTTTATTAATTTTAAAAATAACTCAGGGTATCTTGAATTTTTAAATTTATTGTATTTGTTAAATTTATGTCTTTTTTAAAGTTTAGAAAAAAATAAGCTCACATATGCTGTGGGTTGTATTTTTTTTTCCTAACTTAAAAAAAATTGAGATGTTAGGAAGTTTGAAATTTAATGCATACTGGTTAAAAACACTTTAAATCCTAAAAATAAAACGTATTGGGTGATATAATAAGATGGTGACATGTTTAAATGATACAAACTAGCAATGATTAATTTATAAAACCTAAGATGTTAATTAAATTAAATTAATTAATATGATGCATACGATTTTAACTTCGTTATATTTTGAACATGCATGCGAGCCATAATTTTACTTTCATGATTTGTTTTGGTGCATTATATAAATTAACTTTATTTTTAGAGATAAAAAAAAATTATATTGTGATAAAAAAAAGCTTTGTGACAGAAAAATACATTTGCATTAGATAAAAGTATTGGCTTTGGATATTAAGCTTATCTATATTTTATTTTTATTGAATTTTTTTTTATATTTTATAATTTCATCAATGCAAGCATTTACCCACAGCGGAGTTAAAACTTTGATTTTTTTTTTCAGATGATTTTCAGTTGATTTAATTAAATACATGCATCAACTTTTCAATTTATTATTATGATTTTTTTCTCAAAAAAAAAAAACATTAAAAAAACATGAGGTCTTATTTTTCTAATAAAAAAAATTATAACTCGTAATGAGATGTAAATTAACGATTTATTTAGCTAGATAAGTGCCTAATCTTTTTAATTTATTATTTGGTTTTTTTTCTAAAAAAAAACATTAAAAACAGCCATTTTCAATTTTTTTTTGCTAAAGAAAAAATTTGTTCCCCGCTGTGTAGCGCGACTAGTTTGGCTAAATGTTATTTTCTTCTTAAAGTTCATTTCCTTGGACAAATCTTAGCAGTATTTTTCTTCTTTAGCTCTCTTGTATTGTACAAAAATTCCCAGTGAATATTGCTTTTAAAGCAATTTTCTGACATATTAAAAGTAAATAGAGAAAATACTCAAAGTACCCAATGCACTTTGAACTGAACGTGTTCAGATTGTTGGAGTTTTGAACTTCATCCAAATATAAACAAAGATGACATAAAATGATAGAATTAACTATAAAAATAATGAAGCATATGATAAGGGGTAGTTTATTGCATTTAGAAATTAGAAGAGTGCTGTCCTACTCTTGTACAATGTTCATGCATAAGATCAAATAGATGCTCCGTTTTCTATTCATGGAAAAGCTTGACATGTTCGTGCTGGTTCTGTGCTGATGAACTTCTCCACCTTGTTGTTTTGACGCTGACTTTTTACGTGCACGTTTATTGGACCCAGCCTTGAAAGTAGATATTGGCTTCCATTAATGTCCTCTCGAATATTGAGATGATATTTCCGGGACATGATGTGTGAGAGGACATCTGGATCGGAAGCTGTCAACTTCCAAGGTTGGGCTATGGATCGGTGGATGGTTCAAGAACTTACGTGGTTCATCCATCGTCCGTCCCAATGCATTAATTAGATGGGCCCTCTCTTTGTCATGTTTGTGAAGCAAATCTTATCAATGATTTTTAAATGAAGTTATCTTGCAGCGCTTATTGCCCTTGATTTGATCCTTTTAACTTGGAAAAAGGTGAAGGTTTCACTCTCATTTTGCAGGGGGGTAGATAATTGATCTTACAGTGCCATTGATAATTGTCATATCAAGCTGGTGCTGTAGAAGGCAAGAAGCAAAGTAAAAATTGAGGACACTTGATTGAAAAGTACTGTCCCACTTGAGACACCTCTCTCTGTTGATAAACAGAAGAAGATGCTCAGGGGGTGAAAACACAGTAATGCTGTTTTAGACTGCTATTACATGTTCTTTACAGATGATGAACTGGCTTTTTCTGAATTCTCCAAAAAAAGCAAGTGTTTTTCTGGCTGGAAAATGCATCCAGTTTCGGGATCACATCTTCATGAAAATGGCCCTTGAGATGTTGTTGCAACTGTGATGTGAAACTTCAATTCAAGGACCTTCTTCCAACCTCGTTTTTTATTCTGTTCACAGGTTCCCGGAGAAATCACATAGCTTGCCCTCCTGTGCACCAAGCTTCTCAATCAGCACAGCTCGGAACCGAACACGAGATAAGTTGATCATGCATATTTTCAGCGGCTCTGTAAATACACCTGGGAGTCGAACTGCCACCAGCAGGAATAAAGTATCCCGTGTTAGACAGGATTTCTTGATACATTTTCCAGTCAAGTAAGATTCTGTAGTCTCTCATCTGTTCACAGACACCAAGGAAGTAGACAGCAAGTAGTAATATTCAACTTTGTTCAGTTACTCTGTGTTTGTTATTGTGATGGGCGTGATGTGAACATAATTGAAAGTGTTTGTTAAATCAGCACATCATAATTTTACTTTCAACTCTTTTTAGAAATTTTGGTTACCAAAAATTATAATCTAAAGCTTTTTTTTAATTAATTTTTTTAAACTATAACTATAAAAGCTATTATAGTATAAATACTTAGAGTCTGATTGAGTTAGCAGCGCAATTAGAATTTTGTAAAATTTAAAAAAAAATTATGTATTTTTAAATCGATATATTTAAGTAAAAATTAAGTTTTAAAAAATAAAAAATATTATTTTAATATTTTTAAATAAAAAAATATTTTAAAAAACTACTATTATCACTATTTTTTTATTTTTTAAAATTTATTTTTAATATTAATATGTTTAAACTAAACTTCTTTGGGCCGCGATGGCTTCGTGCTTGCATCATGGTAACTTTGGAAGAGTTGAGTCCGTGAATGAGTCGGTGGGGTCCACTCAGTTTATAGAATCCTGGCCGTTGAAGACTTCATCAGACACCCACTCACGCAGCGTGATGCTTGAACATTGCTTACATTGCCAGGATGTCACAGGATCGATCTTTCTTCATCATTTATAATCATTCATTCATCCTTGATGATTTCATGGTAGGTTTTGAAGGGTTCAGATTTAAGCAAAGAATTTTTATGCACTTTAATATAATGTGATAATTGATGATTATTAATCGAAAAAATAAATAAATTCAACTCCTGGAGTTGATGGGGTTGTTTCGGGGAAAAAACAAATTGAGGGTATATTTGTCAATAACCAGGGAATGTTTTAAGTGTCTTATAACTTTTTCTAACCCTGTGATTAATATGAGACAAAATGTGGAACAATGAAGATTCGCAAGGAAAGGAAGATTTTCTTTTTTTCTGGAAAAAAAATAAAAAATATATATAAGAAATTTATTGGAAAGGTTGTTAAGAGACAGCTGGCTTTAGTAGGGTTAATTTTGGAACATGCAAGCACCGTCCATTGTGATCTGTAAAAGGGCCCCGCGTTTAACGGCTACGTGCACGTCACGTCGGCGCTTACATCTATTGGTTAACGCCGTTTAAAAAATCCATGTAGCCGTTGAACATTTTAAATGTAGTTTGGCGGGTGGAAGAAGTCTTGTTTTATTATCCCAATTCAGTTGGGCTCTTGCATGTATAAATGCCAGCACAGTTTTTTATGGTGAGAGAAAATGTTTTGGCAACTAATATTCTCTTAAGCGCTCTAAAGAGACTTATTTTAAGGGATTAATTAAATTAAGGGATGATTACGAGTATAGCAGTAACTATTACTTTTTAAAATATTTTTTATTTGTAAATATATTTAAATAATATTTTATATATATTTTAAAAAATTATTTTTATATCAAAAAAATCTAAAATCATAAAAAAAAAATTAATATTAAATATAAAAATTGATTTTTTTGTGAAATGTTTGTGTTTGAGAGTGTGGCTATGATTGCTTCTGAAAATATTTTTCACTCAGAAATATATCAAAATAATATATTTTTTTATTTTTTTAAAATTATTTTTGACATCAGAGCATTAAAATAATCTAAAAATATTAAAAATATTAATTTAAAATAAAGAAAAAAATAAAAAAATTTAATTTTTTTTAAAATATTTTTAAAATACAAAAACAAACCAGCTCTCGCTGTTAACAATCCCCATAAATAATGAGTTTCTACTGCTAGAGTGTGACGTGACCAGACACATATCAATAAGTGAAGATTATATCAATAATAATTTAACATGTTATTTGTTAATTAGATTACTGCAATGAATCTAACACTTGCAATTGATTATCTCATAGAATAATCTTAAAGTTGATGTAAATTATTACCTATAATACTTTCAACATCATTATTATTTTTTTAATTATTACCATCATCTCATCACAACTTTTTTCTTTATCATTATCGTTTTTTCACTATTATTATCATCATCATCATTTTACCTTCATTTTTTATTTTTTTACGATCATTATTATTATTATTATTATTATTATTTATCATTATTATTATTATATTACCACTATGAAAAGTATTTATATTTTAAAATAAAAATTTATATGTAAAGTATTTTCTATTTATAAAATATTCTCCACGAAACAGACGCCAATCAAGCCATTTATAAACTCTCGACATCAGAGGTGAAAACCGGGATAACTAAAGCAGAAGCGTCCAAAAGAGATCCAGAAAGCAAAGGTGCTAATTGACGGTTATATTGATTGCTGGGAAAGATCAACGGGCATTAATTAACGTTAACGGATACTTGTTGCGAGCTAAAATGGAACTGGGCCAGGTAGGAAAGAGAAAACGTGTTTCAGTTAAAGATTCTTGGATGGGCTTGTAGAAAATAATGAGAGTAGATGGCTAAACCCTAGATTCCCCCTTTTCTTTTTCCTTTTTTCCGATTTCTCCTCACACCAAACTATGATAGAAGGAGAGGAAACGACAAGCAGTCAACTAGGACATGTAAATCTTAGGCATGGAGACTTGTGAATATGTCCATTCTGTTCATTTTAATAACGAAGTTGACATCTCCACTCCTCCTCGCCGTACTTGCTGGTGGTGGGCAACCATTTTGGTGGGATTTGGTGCCAGAACCCTCTCATCAATCTAATATCTTACACCCATTTTTTATTTCTTAATTTTGTACGAGATTCAATGTTACTTGTGGCCTACTTGCAATTAATTAGTTATTTTTTAATATGAATTAGGTGTAATAGTCACCTTCATTCTCATGGGGTAATACTAGTAGTAGTGATAATTATAATCATTTTGTTTTTAATTTTATACATCCCATTTATATAAATTTGTTTTTTATTTTAATTTATAAAGCATGATATTTTAGTTATATGAGATTGAATCTTTCTCCTTTTTTTTTTGGCAAAAAGTTTTTGAAACATTGATAATATTGATATTTTATAATTAAGTGGCCGTTTGAAAATATAAATATGATTGCGTTTGCATATTGAAATTATATTTTTGGTTTGAGAACACCATTGAAATTATAACTTAATGTCTTTAATTTTGAAAACATTGGTGAAATTGCAACGACACTAAAATTTCAAACCGGTAATAAATACTTTTATTTCTTTCAATTCATTAATTCAAACTTGGTGTGCTTGTAACCCATCAGTAATAGTGTATTGATTACATTAAAGCTTTGCCTCTAATGTTTAATTTTAGAGTTTGTTTGATATTGTGATAATGACTGTGTTTTTAAAGTGTTTTTTACTAGTTAATGCATCAAAATAAATATTTTTAAAAATTTATTTTTGATATCATTATATCGAAATGATTCAAAAACATCAAAAAAATTATTTTAAAAAAAATTATTTTTTTAAAAAATTAAATTTTAAAAAAACACACGGCTAGCCGTGTTGCCAAAGAAATTCTTAATCCGAATGATACCATGTTTTATTTTTCAATCATTTGTACTTGAAAATTTTCCTTAACTTGACCCTTAATCTAGCTATCCATTTAGTCAACAATCCCAGTAATTAAAATCAAGTTCCAATCATGCATTCTTCTGTTATCCACACAAGATGTGTTGAATTGTTCGTCTCATGAGGAAAAAAATAGGAGTTCTAATTAAAATATGATGAAAAAAAAACATTAAAATTCTAAGAATTACTAGAAGGTTGGTGCCCTAGCTTAACCTTCGTAGTTAGTGGCTGCCCATAACTAGAATGGCAATTTGGTAAATAAAACCCAAACCAGAGTCAAGTCATGAATGGTTGTCCACTTATAAGTCTTTAACTCGCTAAGCCCTTAGCTGTTGTCTTAACCTCATGAAGAGAAAAGAATAAAGAAACCTTAAGCTCATTACCATATACACCACCACCCCACACTACCATCATCTCCCACTGCCCCCATAGAGAGAGAGAGAGAAGAAAAAGCACGGGAAACCGCTTCAAGAAAACCAAAAACGGAGAAGAAGAAGAGAGTTTCCCTGTGTATATTTAAGAAATGGCAAGGCTGAGTTCTTTTTTCTTGATCTCCGCGACCGTCTTGATCTTGATGGTGATGGGCTGGCCATCCACCGTTCAAGGAAATGGGGACCACCACCACCACCACCTGGGGTGGATTCCGACCACCGCAACCACCAGATCATCAATCTGCGACAAAGGGTCTTTAGCAGAGTGCATGGCTGAGGAGGATGGGGAAGAGTTTGGGATGGACACGGAGATCAACAGGCGCATTTTAGCAACTAGCAGGTACGTCAGCTACGGTGCGCTTCAGAAGAACAATGTTCCTTGCTCTAGGCGTGGTGCTTCTTACTACAATTGCAAGAATGGTGCTCAGGCTAATCCTTACAGTCGTGGATGCAGTCGCATTACAAGGTGCCGGGGTTGAATTTTATTTATTTACTTATCATTTTTTTTTGTTTTTTTTTAAATTTTTTAAAATGGGCTTGATTGATTGTCATACTTGAATGGCAAAAAAGAAAAAAGAAAGGAGTTGGTGGTGTTGGCTCTTTGATGTTATTGATGGAAATATTGTTGTCATAACAATATCTTGATGTCTTTGTAAGAGATTATCGTTAACTACTACTACTACTATTATTCCTTCTTTTTTTTCGTAATATTTCTCTCTAATTTTTGTAATGGGAACTTTATTTTCCCCCTCAATTTATGCTTCTAGATTGTGTTGATTTAGGTGGAAAGATCTATGCTTTAAGTTTGATTGATTTTAAATTTGGACATGGGTAATTCCATGCTCTCCTGTTCGGCTGTTCCCCTCTCTTAAAAAGCTTCTAAATAATTTGTGTTCGCCTTCTTGGCACAGATTGAGCTATTGAATAGGTCAGCATTTCACGCCGAAGAATTTTACAAAATCCGGCTCTACTTGTCGAGCAATTCTATTGGGACTTGTGTGTTTTTGCTAGCAAGTCATGGAAATTCTCGTTTTGAAAATTGACTGGTAGCTCGGCTTCCTTTGTTTTTTTCTCTTTCTCGAGTAAAAAGCGAGAAAGGCAGGAGGATGAAGAAAATAAAGCGGCATAAAAGCTAACAGGGAAAGAGAGGGTGTACAATTATTGGGCTGTATTTAGCATAAATTGACTCTCACATAATTGAAGAAAGATGAGGAGAATAAAGGCTAATCTTTTGGCCAAAACAATAGACATAAAGAGGTGGAAACAAAGCACATTGTTCTCCAAGCAATTAACTCTTTTATAAGCTATACCCCCCTACTTGTATAAACCTCTAAAACCTAATTAATTCATGGCAGTGCTTAGCGTTGTTTCTTTTTATAGTGAAGACAAGAGTCAAGGGATCCTCTTCTCTTCAAAACCAAAGGGAAAAGAAGCACTCCCATATGCTTCATGTGACACAATTGCCATTAAAATGGTCCCTTTTTATTTATTTTTATTCACGTAATTGTAGATTAAGTTCATTTTTAAGAAAACATCATGGTTAACTTGTATTTAATTTAATTTAAAACTCAGCTCGTTCAAGCATCGATCGAGTGAAAGTGAGAAAAAGACCAAATCCTATCCTATCATTTACATGGATTAATTAAGATGATGGCGGCATGTTTAGAAATGCGGTTGAAACTATATATTTTGAAATTTTGAAATTTTTTTAAATTAAATTTTTTATATTTTTGAATAATTTTTAAAGTATAAAAAATATTATTTTAATATATTTATAAGAAAAAACACTTTGAAAAACAATTATTTTTATATTTCAAGTACATTATATGGAATTTGTGGGCAAATTGAAATCTATCACGAGAAAAGTGAATGAGTGAGTGAGTTGAAGCAATGACAATAACATCATGCCGGGGTTATTGTCACCTGAAAAATATAAAGGTTGATGCTCCTCTTATTAATTAATCACCCTTCTTTAATCTCTTTCTTGAGGTGGCCATATGCTGTGTTTCTTATTGTTGGGTCGTCTCTCTCATAAATAGATAATCAAAGGTCTTGCTTGCGGTCCCCTTCGCCCAAACCCTCGTTTTTTCCTTCAATGTCACTCCAAGATTTTCCCTTTACACTGTTGGGATATTTGTTTCATCTTTCCCAGAAGGTTTAAGATTGATATATCTGTGTTATATATAGTTATAAAATACAGAACGGTCTAATAAGTTAATATATTATATGATTAATTCGGTGCTTAAACTAGTTTAAGTTAAAAAAAACAAAAATAAAAACATAGTTGACCTCAGAAACCTGGCTTCACTCATTTAAACCCAACTCTCAACATGTTGGTTTTTTATTTAGATTCTTTTTATTAAAACAATTTTATTTTGATTTTTTAAAAAAAATTATTTTTGAAGATCTATTTTTTTAATTCGTGACTCAAGTCTTGTCTCGAGTCGACTTTTAAATTGGATCTTATAACTATGATCTATGTAAATTTTTTTTCCAAATATTTACTATATTTTTTTTTTCATCTTATGAATTGACTTTCATACACTGATTTTTTTTTTATATATATATATAATTGGATTTTATTTTATACCAAACATTGACACACTTAATGCATCTGTGGGAAATTAAATAAGAACTTATGTTATCACAATTTTCTTTTGAATTCGAACTCGCAAATAATAACCCAGGGAGTTTCTGATATGGAGATATTCGAGGTTTTTTTGGTGAAGGTAATTTAAGATATCAATTATTTTTGTATTTAGTAAATTAAGAAATATTAAATCTTGAAAGCCTCAAATGTCTTATAACATTAAACTGTCTATAAACGTAGAGGTGTAATTCCTTTTTAAAATAAAGGGCAATTTTGAGATACCAAACACTTAAAAATATAATTTTTTTTTTCTTAACTCGAATAACTTCCATGCACACTCTTATTTATTTCAGTAATTTTAATTTAATGCTCAAACGATTAATATAATATGTGGTATATTTAATTTTATAAAATTAAATTAAATTTAATATATTAGTTTTAAACAAAAGAAATATATTTTTTATATTAAAAATATCTTGGTGCCAAATTAAATATTATAAATTTGAATAGTAAAATGATAAATTTGTTCAGATTTTTTTATGAATTAAAAAGAAAAAATTAAACAAATAATTAAAAATCTTTGTTTTCAATACATAACAAATATCATATTACTGGCAGAGCTACTAAGTCCCACCCAGCTCAAAGCTTGGATACTGGTTTGAACAGGTTAATTCTTGAAATAAAATTATTTTATTTATAAAAAAATAAAAAGATGCTGTGAGATATTTTTTTTTTAGAAAGTAACATTAGTTTTTTTATTTAATTTTTTTTATTAATTTTTTTATTTAATTTAGTTTATGATAAAAACATGGTCAACCAAGTTCGGTATGAACTTGTTAAGCCAGTGTTTAGGTAGTGTTTGATATTGTGTTAATTATTATTTTTTAAAAAAAAATTTGCTTGAAAATTCTTTGAAATAATATATTTTAATTTTTTAAAATTCATAAATAATTTAAAATAAAATAAAAATATTTTTTAAAAAAAAAACACTGCCACGCCGGAGTATCAAACATGCTGTTAAATGACAGTCGTTACTAGTAATTACTGATCACAATTAGTTTCCGAGCCAACGCTGTCGGTGACTTTGAAGTTTTATCGTGTAAAGTACAAACAGGATTCATGTGATTGGAGATCAGATGGCTCCATCACTTATAATGGACCCCAGGATGGTGAAAAATCTGCTGGTTCGCGTCAGGGATGGCCCACAGTGGAAATATCAGATTGACAAGCCTGCATCAATCTGCTAATTTCACCCTCTGATTCTTTCTGATAGAATTTGCTAAACAGACTGGTCTGGCAGACGGTGAACTGGGGATTACTGCAGCAGCTTCCATTCCCCAGCCCTCATCGTCAGTGGAATCCAAACTCCAAAATCGATCTGAACAGACTATAGACTGGCTAGCTAGCTTCTTCCAATTCTCCGGTCCCGAAAGCTAGCATCCAGCGCGCCCATGGGGTGAGTGGTGATATGATCATGAGATGACCGTTCTATCTTCCATGTCCTTTCTGTCACTGAACATGGACTATTGACTGCTGCAAATACAAGACCTTGTTCGAGTTATCGACGCCTTGTAGCTGGTAAGTTATGTCAATAATAATAGGTGTTTTTGAGTTTGATTTTAAAGTATATTTTATTTGAAAATATATTTAAATAATATTTTTTTAAAAATTAATTTTAATATTAATATATTAAAATAATTTAAAAATATAAAAAAAATATTAATTTAAAGTAAAATATTAAAAAATAAACTTTAATTTCTTTTTAAAAAGTAAAATTTAGTGTCGATTGTGATAATTCAAGTAAACATGACACCTTGTGGTCCAAATAATTTCATAGCATGACTAAAGTTGACAATAATATTATTACACATGGTCCGCCGAACACTAACTTATCCGAGGCCCGAGTTAAAAGTTGAGTGATTTTCTTGTTTGGTTTTGGATTTTAAAAGTGTTTTTGAAAAAATTTAAATTTATTTTATTTTTTTTTCTTTAAATTAATATCTTTTTATATTTTCAGATTATTTTGATATACTGGTATCAAAAATAATTTTTTTTAAAATAAATAAAAATATTATTTTGATGTATTTTCGAGGAAAAAATAACCGTAACCACACTTCCAAACATTTCTTATCCAAAACAACATTTTATATATATATATATCAAAATAACATTATTATAATTCTTTTTACAAATCATATAAGATTTAACTGAATTGATTTATGTTGACTTGTTTGATCAGAGATAAACTTTTATTTATATTATTTTAAAACTCGACCCCAACTGGATTGTGTATGGACAACTCACTTGGTTGATTTACGAGGTTTAATTTCTAAGGTTCACAAACCAATGTATATGTTGATGGTTTAATTTCATAGCTAACTTAAACAGAGTACACTGAGCTAGTTAATGTCTCCATCCATGCCATTGGTTAAGAAATTAGTTATGCATTAATCATGTCTGACAAAATTAATGTTGAATGAATTATACATTTTTTTGAATCAGGACAGCTGTGTTTCAACATATAATTATTGGACCCTCCTTTATACACACTCTAACTAATGCCATGTCTTAGCCATATGCAGTGTTTTGGACATTTGGGAGATCACTTTTAAATATTTTGGAGACATTATATGACGAGGGAGTTAAGAAATTTATTAAAAATATATATTTTTTAAAAAATATTTTTAATATCAGTACATTAAAATAATAATAAAATAATTTAAAAATAAAATAATCAAAATTTTAAAAAAATATGGTCCAACTATAATCTAAACAAGCACTAAATGAATTTCTTATGTATGTTTTGGTTTAAATTCAAAGGAAAGGTCACGAGTTTTCAGATATAGATATTCTATGTAAAATCTAATGGAATTATTTTGTTATAGTTTACAAGCAAATAATGCATATCAATTAAGATTAAATTACTTTTTTTTAGCGATTTTAAAATCTAACGTGTACGATGATCCATGGTATTCGGAGGAATTTAATAATTTTATTATTTATAAGTGCCAGCACCAGTATTTTAACCTGAAAAAAAAAAGAAAAAATAGCTAGCCTCTTTCACCTTCCAGCCAATCTTAATCTTATTTTGATATAATTTATTTGAACATGAAAATTTTATGAAATAGCTGTTTTTTCAAGTTTAGAGTGTAAGTATATTTAGAAGTGTGGTTACGGTTGTTTTTTAAAATATTTTTAACTTAGAAATGTATTAAAATAATATTTTTTTTAGTTTTAAAAAATTATTTTTGATATCATTGCATCAAAATGATCTAAAAACATCAAAAAAAATATTAATTTAAAGCAAAAAAAATAAATAAAATTTAAATTTTTCAAAAACACTTTTAAAAGGTAAAAAAAACATGGTAAGTAACTTATAAGTCGTATAGTAAATTTCTAATACTATTGTATCTATTTTTAAATGATCAAATGACATAAATTTTGCCTACCAGTTGAATTTCTGGTAATGCACTTTTTTTATAAAAATTATTTATCGTTGAAAAAAAAAAGCAACCGTGTATATGAATAA
>Ga0307515_10007049_pt1 | contig 22330 bp, 7 predicted proteins | sample 17_EM_MG_FD_194513 | JGI IMG/M metagenome (GOLD analysis project Ga0307515, IMG submission 194513) | Populus trichocarpa ectomycorrhiza microbial communities from riparian zone in the Pacific Northwest, United States - 17_EM | ecosystem: Host-associated > Plants > Roots > Unclassified | place...
CCTTAAGATAAGAAGTGGAAGAGTATAAGTATCTAGGCTTTTTTAGCGCTAATATATAATATAACTCCCTTAATATACTTAGTGAAATTTAAATACTTAGAAAATAAAAGAAAGTATAAATCCTTATAGACAGCGGAGCTACTAGTATAGGCTTTATTAATATAAACTACACAAAAACTTAACGCTTAAATTTAAAGAAACTTAATAAGCCCTAAAGCCTATAAGGCTTTAATAGTAAGCCTTTAATATATAGTGAACTAATGCACTACGCTCTTATAAAGATATAAATAGGCAAACACCTTAAATACGTTTCCCTATTTATAATACCCTTAAAGTATTATAAGGTAATACTTAGACACAGATAGCTAAAAAAAAATATAACCCTTTAATTAGCTGGGTTAAAGAAACACTAAAATTCCGTACAATCTACTGCTAAAGTTATTATTTAAAATACTACTTGCCCTATAAATACGTATATAACTATTTAAATTTAATATAATATAAATTACCCTTACTATAAACCTTAAACTAATATAATAAAGTTATAACTGCTAATCGCGGTAAAGAATGTAAAGATAATATATTAAAACCCCTTAAAATTTATATAATATAAGCTGCACCCTTTTATTTATTAGCAAGAAAATAAGACTATAAGATCTTTACTGTAGTACTAGAAGATATTAAGAAGGCGTTAAAACCAAAGTAATATATTAACCCCTAACCTCTTATACTTAAAGAATATTATAATTTAATTAATACGTTTAAGAAACAATTTGTAAACTAACTACCCCCGCATTAAAATAAGCACGATTTTAAGATAGAACTTAAACCTAGTATAATGCTAAAGTTTAGCCCGTTATATGGTATGTCGTAAAAAGAGCTGCTTATAATATAATAATACCTCAAAGAGCACCTAGAAAAAGGATTTATTCGCCCTAGTTAATTACTATTCGCCTTACTTATACTATTTATTAAGAAACCTAAAGGAGGCTTAAGGTTCTATGTTAATTATTAAGCCCTAAACGCGATTATAATTTAAAACTAATATCCAATTCCTCTACTTTAAGAAACGCTTAACCGCTTAGTAAAAGTATAATACTTTATAAAGCTTAACGTAGTTACTACCTTTAATTAAATCTGTGTATATAAAGGAGATAAGAAGTATGCGGCTTTCTATATATAATAGGGACTTTTTAAATACCTAGTAATGCTGTTTAGTATAAAGAACGGTCCTAGTACGTTTTAGCAATATATTAATAATATACTTCGCGAATTCCTTAATGTATTTATTACCGCGTATATTAATAATATCTTAATTTATTTGTCTTTGCTTTCTAAATATTAGAAGTACGTCTAAATAGTCCTTAAATGCCTATAAGACGCGGGCTTATAATGCGATATTAAGAAATGCAAGTTCTACGCGTCTAAAGTTATTGTAGCTAGAATATGTTGCATTGGAGCATGCGACGGTTCCTTGACCCCTGACGCTAGTCTCATTTGGGTCAGGGGGAACACGTAAAGAACTACATCTTCTGCAACGCGTAGATCTTAGAGAATTAACATCTATCTATAACACCGCATAATACACATCATTATAATATATGTATTCTGCACGTTGTTAAAGTCATACTAACACTAATCAGTGAGCGCGCACAGATTAGGAGATACGCACTTGCTTAGAAGACGTTTACGCTCCACCTTATAAAGGCCCTATTTTAGTTAAAGAGAATTAAAGTACTCTGGATTTAGAAGACATCTAACGCTCCACCTTACCCGGAAATACCTTAAATCTACCCTAGATTTGGAAGACGTCTAACGCTCTACCTTAACCAGAGACAGACCACTGTACCAGTAATCAACGTGACCACGTTAAGAACGCGACCACCCCAACCACTACTTAAACTGTCCCTCAAACGACCACTTAAACCGTCCCCTAAACTATTCTACGTACCTTCCTTATTTCTTTTAAGATGGCTATACCCATAGACTGGAAGGCAAAAACAGAACGATAGAGGAACGGGATTAATATACAAACGGCAACCAGCAAAGACCTTACAGACTTCACACTGTTTAAGTTATGGGAATACAACGAGTATAAGTTAATAGACAATGGACTTTGGTCCTCCTTCTAAAACGATTTTAAAATATTTAGTATTAATATATTTTTAAAAGTAAATGCATAGCACCTTTAAAGTATATATACCTTCCTGCAACACGGAGGAGTATACGTACGTATAAAGGAGAAACGCACAACATATGCGCAACTCTTATTCGAATTAACCTAGGAAGAACGCCAATATTCCTAGACTTAAGAGAACTTAAATAAGGTGTACGATAAGCTAGATAGAAACGGGTTTTAGTTAAATAAAATAAACAATACACTTAAGCGCGGTCTTAACTATAAAGTATTATAAGACCTAACAGTTTACATAACCCCATTTTAACTATAACAACCATTAAGTGTTCAGACTACAACCCCACCACTATCTAGAGGAATACTAGTAGGACCTTCACCATATGCAACCCTATATCCTTAAACCGTTCCCTCCCTATAGATACTAACCATACTAGGATAAGGTAAAGAGATTTCTAATATAGCAAAGATGTATACAGAGGAACTTAAATATAATGGTATAAATGGTAGTTTTAATTATAAACTAACTATCTTCTATAATATCTGTAACCGATCTAATATTCTATAAGAGGCTTATAATAAAGCTTTACCGATTATGTTAATAGGTCTAGCTTTAAACCAGTACTTTAATGGCGGACTTGGTAACCTCTTATTTAAAGACACTTATAAGCACCTTTATAGCTTCTTTAAAGGCCCTGGCTTAGAACGCAAGAACCTTGGTAAATGAAACGTAATCTCGTTAAAGACGATTATGGACAAAAACACAGACAAATTGACTAGCGATTGCCTTCAAATATTAATTAATACGCTTTCCCAACTACAGTATGGCCTTACCCTAGAACTACGAATAACCCCTTTCCTAACCAATAAACTTGTTACGTCTTGCCAGGGAATTCATGTATGCTAATTCGCCGTATTAGACCCGCCTCAAGAACTAGGCCCCCTTATTAATAAACTATAGTCTTTAATTACGGCCTATAAAAAACAGAACCTAGAGTAAGCTTAAACTTAGGCTTACTACACAGACCGTCGGTATTTTGGAAGGGAGAACAACTACAATTGGTACTAAAACCGTAACCAATATTAAAACCGAACTTACGACCAGAACCGCGACCACGGCCGCATTCGCCCTTATTTCTCTCCATATTATAAACCACGTTGCTTTATATATAATAAGGAAGGCTGCTGATTATAGAACCACACCTAAGAAGAACGAGAAGAGTCTAAAACTAAGTTTAGGACTGCCAATAGAGACAAGTTTGGTAAATTTGACAACTGATTTAACAAATGACTTAATTAATATATTATGGACTATAAAGACAATAATATTGACTTAGAAAAAGAACTTAAGGAAGCTTTCTAAGCACTAACCATTGACGCAAGTCCTGAGATTGACAAGAATACATAACTTAACATCGATCACTACTATACCTCCTTTAGCTAAGTAGAACAACATAAAGCGATTTCTATAGCTACTACCCTAGCCGACAAAGCCTTTAGCTATTTAGTCACAACTATAGACAATACAGTACCTCTTATAACCGAATAGGACCCCTTTACCTACAACGCAACTATATTTACGTCCCGCTATACTGCAGATAACTTTATAGGTATAATGGTTAACACAGGAGTATCTAAATAATCTACAGCAGGATATAGCCAATTCTTGGCATTCTAGAGACTTAATACCGGTATATAACTTAATACTACCACAAAAGGCATAGTTAATGTACAGTTTGGCATCGGATTAACCTTATTAATTGGATTAGCTAAAGTAACCACCCTAATTGGCATAATTAAGTTTCACATTATTAAGGTCGACACCCTATTTTTACTTTACTTAGCAGACATGGATCACCTACAAGTATACTTTAATAACCTGAAAAATATGCTAATTACCCCTTAGGGCGAAGTACCGGTTATATATTGCTTTGGCCACCCTTTCCTACTTTAGAACATATCCCTATACAATTACTTAATAAAGTTATTTAATTAAAACCCTTGCTACTTAACTAACATCAAATTAAGACAACTACATCGTCACTTTAGCCACCCCTTAGTTGAGCGTCTTATACGAATACTTAAACGCTTAAAATACGATACTAATAGTAAAACTTTGGAACATCTTACACGCTACTGCCACCATTGTTAAAAACATGGAAAGTCGCCTGGTAGATTTAGATTTACCTTATATAATAACATCGACTTTAACTATTTAATTGTGGTCGATATTATGTATATTAATGGCGCACTACTTTTATATATCGTTAATAAAGGAACACGATTTTAAACTGGCAGATGGCTGCAAAACATTAGCGCCAAGCATATATGGGATGTATTATAAATATGCTGGATTAACATATACCTAGGACCCCCTAATATTATTATATATAATATAGGCAAGAACTTTATAAGTAAGGAATTTAAACAATACGCTATAATACTTGGAATAGCTACAAGAAGTGTGCCTGTTAAAGCCCATAATTCAGTCGGAATAGTAGAATGTTATTATAGCCCCCTCCGTCGTATATACTATATCATTATTATAAAACTACCGGACATTAATAAGGACATGGCTTTACAAATGGCTTTTAAAGCAATTAACGATTCTGCAGGCCCTAATGGTCTTATACCTACCTTGTTAGTATTCGGAGCTTACCTATGTATAGTAGAATCCAACGCACCTAATCCTACGGTTATAAAACGAGCAGCAGCTTTTAAAAAGGCTATGGAAGAAGTTAAGAAGCTTAGAGCTGAGCGCTAAGTAGTAGATACCCTTAATATGCGAAACGGACCTAAGACAACTGCAATTTATAACCTACCACTTAACTTACCTGTATTGGTATGGAGAGAAGGACCTATAGGCCAACCTGGCTATTGGTCTGGTCTATACAACCTACTCAGCATTAAAAATGAGACCTGTACTATACAACTTCCATATAGACCCACTAACTTCCGTAGTATAGTTGTGAAACCATATTTGGTAGACCCTGAGATTATAGAGGATACGCAACTAGAAGATAACGAAAGCGAACTACCCTTACCTTAAACTAAGCCTGAACCTAAACCTTAAACCGAGCCTGAACCTTAACCTTAAACTAAGCCTAAACCCCAACCTTAAATTAAGCCTAGACCCTAACCTATTAAGCGTGGAAGAGGTAGACTACGCAAGTACCCTATTGAAGCAAATACCGCGAATATCTTAATTTACCTATAGGACGAGGAGGATAATAATTAACTTATAAATTCTAATTAGTTTGTAAAATTACGCCAGAAAGAGATTAAGGGATTACTTGAGAAAGGAGTTTTTAAACTAGTTAACCCTAAAGATGTGCAACAAGGTAATAGAGTATTTAACTCTAGATTTGTTGACGAGATTAAGAACTCTGGTACTAATAAAGCCTTTAAGAAGTTGAGACTAGTTATATAGGCCTATAATGACCTAGAGAAAGACCTTGTGCTAACTTAATTACCTATAATTTAACGAGTCAGCCAACGCCTTATTCTCTGCATTATAGCTATGACTTAGAACAACGGTATATATCTCTACTTATGAGATATTTCACAGGCCTATATATAATTAGCTATAAAACTAAATTAAGACTTCTATATTAGAGCACCTCTTGAACTTAGTACAGCACTTAAAGTTTTACAAGGCACAATTCTAAAGGTTATTAGACCTTTATACGGCATTTCTAAGGCAGGCAATTATTGGTTTAAGACTTACTATAACCACCATATTAAAGAACTAAACATAAGCCAATCCACTTATGATCCCTGCCTACTTCACCTTAACAACCCCATAAACTTTAGAATAGTTGGTTTATAGACTAATGACACCCTCTTATTTACTAACCTAGTCTTTGCAGCTTCGGAATAGGAGAAGATTAAGAAAGCTAAGTTCCCAACTAAGGAACGCGAATAACTTACGCCGGAGCACCTAATTAAGTTCAACGGAGGCATTATCTAATAACAGGATTATGTAATTACACTTATACAGGAACGCCAATGCTAGAACTTAACCCTTATTGATATTAAGGAAGCTATTACAATAACCAGTTCTAGAGGCACTATTTATATAGCACTTACACCTAAGGACCAATATATCGCCTAATGAGTAAGAGGAGCTTATATTGCGTCCATGTGCTAGCCTAAAGCTTCTTTTGATTTATCCTACGCTGCCTAGGTAATTAACCCTAACGAGAAAGACGCAAAACTACTTAATAAGAGAATTTAATGGTAAATTAAGAACTTAATAAGAGGTTTAAGCTTCGTCAAGCTTGATATAAAGACACTTTAACTGCTTATATTTACCGATTCCTCATTCGCAAATAACAAGGACCTTTTATCATAGATTGGATATATCTTAGTACTAGCAGACTTATTAAACAAGGCGAATATTGTCCACTGGTCCTTAGTTAAGTATAAAAGAATCACTAGAAGCGTACTAGCCTCCGAGTTATACGCTATGGCCCATGGTTTTAATATTGGTGCTGCAATTAAGGCCACAGTCGAATTGCAACTTAACATCAGCCTACTACTTATCCTTTGCACCGATTCCAAGTTAATTTATAAATGTCTCGTTAAGCTGGGAACTACACAGGAGAAGAGACTTATGATTGACGTTATGTGCCTACGCCAGTTATATAAAAGACGTGAAATAGCTAAAGTTAAGTGGATCGATGGAGACAGCAACCTTGCGGACGCTATAACCAAAAGCAAACCATTATTGGCCCTTAAGCGACTTATTAACACAAACCGAATTGAGTTAAAGATAGTGGAATGGGTAGAACGTACTACTGATAATGGCACTAATTTAAAGACATAGGGCAAGGAAGGAAGGAAGGAGAAGTGCGTATATAGATTTTCGAAGTTATATACGATCTTCGCGTTATATAACCGCAATTTACCGCAATCTGTGGCAATCTGTGGCAATCTGTGGTAATTTGCCGGTACCGTAACAATAGTTGTAGGATACTAGTTCTTCGCATTTTAAAGTACTCCCAGTGTAGCTAGAATATGTTACATTGGAGTATGCGACGGTTCCTTGACCCCTGACGCTAGTCTTATTTGGGTTAGGGGGAACACGCGAAGAACTACATCTTCTACGACGCGTAGATCTTAGAGAATTAATATCTATCTACAACACCGTATAATACACATCATTGTGATATATGTATTCTGCACGTTGTTAAAGTCATACTAACAGTTATATACTTAGGCCTAATTATATCCCATAATGGAATTAAAATAGACCCTAAGAAAATCGCTGCGATTATAAACTAGGAAAGTCCTAGTAGTGTATAAGATATCTAAGGATTTCTAGGATTTGTAAATTTCTACTATTAATTTATTAATTACTTCTTAAAAATTGTCTAGCTATTAGTAAACTTAATAAGGAAGAATATAAAATTTAAATAGACTACTAAATGTGAATAAGCTTTTAACGACCTAAAATATCGTTTTATAACTACTTTAATTCTCACCTACTTTAATCTAGACCTTAAATATATCGTTAAAATAGACTCGTCTAATTATGTACTAGGAGGGGTATTATTGCAATATAATAAGAACGGCGAGCTGCGCCCAGTAGCCTTTCTCTCCTAAAAACTTACCCCTACTAAATTAAACTATAAGATATATAATAAGGAACTGCTTATAATTATTAAATGCTTTAAATAATGGCGTCTAAAACTTAAAGGATTATTATTTCTAATACGCGTATTAACAGACTATAAAAACCTGTAGTACTTTATAACTATAAAGCAACTAATATAACGCCAAATTTGTTAGGCCGAATACCTTTTATAATTTAACTTTAAGATTATATACTAACTTAGCAAACTTAATTAGAAGCCTAACTTATTAATATAATAATTACAGAACTTACCTATAAACGCCTTTAACGAATAGATTATAAATTAATTATAAATTCTACTACCCTCTAAATACTTTAAGAAACTACGCTCTATATTTCTAGATACGGAGCTTAATAGGAATAAATTAGAAATTAATAAGTGGATATAGAAATTAATAAATTAATAGAGCACGAATATAAGAATAACCCCTAAATAGTAGATATAATAAAAGCGATTTAAATAGAGAAACGGCAATATAAGGATATTACACTCGCTAAATGCAAAATCTATAATAATTGGTTGTACTATTAATAAAAGATAGTAGTCCTAAATTCCGAACTATTACAATTTAAGATACTTAAATTTATATATAATTCCCCTATAGTAGGGTATCCTAGCTATATAAAGACCTATAAGATTATCTAATAAGTATATTACTAGCCTATAATGCACAACTATATATAGAAATATGTTTAAGTATATAGAATATGCGTATATAGGAAAACCTCTTATATAAAGAAGTAAGGAGTACTTTAACCGTTGCTAATTCTAATATAAAGATAGCGAGATATCTTAATCGACTTTGTAGTTAACCTACTTAATAGTAATAGATTTACGAATATTATGGTAGTTGTTAACCACCTTATAAAAATGTAATATATAATTCCTATAGACTTAATTAATATAATATTAGTAGCTAAATGTTTTGTTAAGTACGTTTTTAAGCTATATAGATTTCCTAATTTAATAATATCTAACCGCGAAAGCTAGTTCGTTTTAGACTTTTGGTAAGCCCTATATAAACGATTAAGTATATAAACATAACTCTTAACTATATTTTATCTAAAGATAGATAGTTAAACCGAAATTATAAACATAATTATAGAATAATACCTATAAATATACTACTCCTACCTATAAGATAATTGGGAAAAGTAGCTACCGTTAGCTAAGTTTACTGCGAATAATATAAGAAATAAATTAATAAGTATAACGCCGTTTTACGCAACCTACGGACAAGACCCTTAACTTAGATTTAAACTATAACCTAAAATTAATATAATAGGACCTATAATTAAAAGGATTTAACTAATTAACGTATATAACTTCGCTAATTAAATAAAGTAGTTAATGAAACTATTATAAAGTAAATTAGCGTACGCTTAAACGGTATAATAATGGCATATAAATAAAGGATAAGCTCCTTTACAGGACTTTAAGGAAGGTAATATAATTTACCTAAATATACAAAACCTAAAGACTTAATAACCCTTAAAGAAACTAGATTGGAAGTTTATAGGCCTATACTAAATTAAGAAGAAACTAAGCCCGTACGCTTATAAGCTTAAACTGCCAACTAAGATAAAAATATATCTAATATTTTATATAAACTTGCTATAACCCTTAAAAGGCAAACCTATAACTTGCGAAGTGCTACTACTACCTCCCGTAATTATTAATAACAGTAATAGTTCTTACTTTATTAACTTAATTAATAATATATAATAGAAAACACAATCTAAATAATTTAAACTTCTTATTAAGTGGAAAGGATATAAAATATAAACCTAGAAAACCTATAACCAGATTAAGACTAACGCGCCTTCCTTAGTAAAAGAATTCCATAAAGACCAACCTTTGCGGCCTACTTTAGCTGGATAGATATAATATAAAGGTAAATAACTGCTACCTAACACGAATACACGAAATATAATAGTAGGAAGCTTAAAATTAAAAAGAACCTAAAATATGTTATAACGTTTATAATACAATTACGTAATATATAAGATGTTAAGGAACTTTAACCGCTAGTTAAAATTATCTAATTAGTTAAATCTACCTTGCTAAAACCTACTATAAAGATATTAGTTCTACTTACCGCCTTAACTAAGCTAATAGCGATTTTCTATCCTAGGGATAGAAAATCCTAATTGGCCTATTTAACAATAAAATTGGTAAAACTCTATACCGCTACCTAACGCAAAAATATAACACGCAATAAGTTATAAGTCTTAACTAAAATTAAATTATTTAGACCTTTAGCTAAAAGGGGGGGGTACTATAACAGGACTAGCTCAGTTATAGTAGGAATATCTTAGTAAAATACTTAACAGATAAATTCTAACGCTTTAACTAAATTCTATTAGATTAATTAAATTCTACTAAAGTCTATTAAAGACCGCGTGCGTATATACGCACGAATCGACCACTAAGCCCCTAACTTTTTAATTATATAATTCTCTTGTTATTCCCTTCTCTTCTTTACGCAACGTCTTGTTCTTAGCAAAAGCTATATACCCTTAGATTTAGATAGAATTTATATCTTTCCTTTAAATCTTCCCTAAAGTCTCTTCGCGCCCTTACACCCTAGCTATTACCCAAATTTAAACCTCTCTATATTAACGATTAGGACGACTATAGCTTACTAAACCTCCCTTCTAACGTTAATATATATAATCTTTTTAAGTTTTTTAGACTGCCTTTTATGGAAGAGATTATAGATAAGCTTACAGAGCAGATAAATAAACACGTAGAGCTTAATCCGCTAGATAAAGAAGTAGAATACCTATATATATAGCAGCTAATATATAGGCAGGAACTCTACGCGTATTTTAGAGTACTTACTTATATAGAAATTACAATAAAGCTGGCTATTAAAGACTACTAGAAGGATTTAAACATATATAGTAGCCTTATATTACTAGGTGCAGGCACTAAATTTAGCTAATCTAATTAATTATCCTTATTAATAACTTAAGGACCTAATATAAGGGGACTTTATAAATAGGGGGCTATAAGGCACGATTATAGAAACAGATAGATTGTGGAGGAGATAAATCCTTAAGGAGGTAAGCCCTCTAGGATTGTAAAGACTATATACTTTAGGTATATGCCTCTAGTATATAACCGGCGACCATCTAAAGGGCGTCTAGGGGTTGACCTAAGGGCAACCTAAAGTAACTGTAATAATATCCCTTATACCTAAATTAACGTATTAAGGGATAATACCCTACTTATACTAGAGACTAAAGAAGCTAGTAATAGCTTAGCTAAATTCCCTATAAGAGTATATTAATTATTATATAGAGAGATCCTAACGATATAAAAAGGGGTACTTTGCTAGCTTATATATAGAGACTTTTACCTATAGCCTGCTTTCTTAATATCGTCTAGGCTAAATCTTTATATAAGAGAATATACCTATATATAATAGGTTATATAAATATAAAGTACTTTATTTTAGACTGACTAACGAACTAGATATAAACTAATAGTATATAAATAATGTACTCTTTAACTACCTTAATAACTTCTATATAGTCTACTTAGATAATATTATAATATACTTTAAAAACGAGCTAGAATACAAGAAGTATATCTATTAGGTCTTATAACGGCTCTATAAAACTAGGCCCTAGGCTAATATTAAGAAGTTAGAATTTTATATTAAATATATAAAGTACTTAGGGGTTATTATTAGTATAGATAGGATAAATACTAATCTAGAAAAAACGGTTGTAATTAACTAGTAGGAGCCCCTTTAGACTGTTAGAGGAGTATAATTGTTTTTAGGTTTCTATAACTTCTATTATCGCTTTATTAAGGACTATAGAAGAATCGCTTAGCCTCTTAGCTACCTTATTAAAAAAACCAACCTTTCTACTTTAGCGTCGTATATAGGTAGGCCTTTAATAAGCTTAAAAAACGGCTAGTCTCCGCCCCTTTACTAGCTTACTTTTTCCTAAAACGGCCCTTAATACTAGAAACTAATGCCTTAGATAATATAATAGCTAAATAGAGAACAGCACCCTATTGTCTACTATTTAAAGACTATAATAGATACTACGCTAAATTACCCTATTTATAATAAAGAAATGCTAGCTATTATCTCTAGTTTTAAGTACTAGCGTATATAGCTAGAAGGGGCCCCTAAGCTTATTTTGGTAGTTTTAGATTATATATTAGCGACTTAGCCAATTAAGGTATAGGCATGGCAAGGGGGACGCACAAGCCTATATAATTAGATTGTCTATAAATAAGAATCTAAAGCTAGAGAAAGGGAAGGAGAAGAAGAGTAGCGCCGCTCAATATTTTATACGATCTTTACGTTACGTGACTATAATTTACGGCAATTTGGTAATTTACTAGTACTATAACATTATAAGGCTTTAAAATGTTTTGTAATAATAAAGGCCCTTACAGCCTAGTAGGCGCGCTAGGCGGATATTCTATTCTAGTTTAACTCTCTAATCATATATAGGCTAGGCGTTATTAACTGCATAGATGTCCTTATAAGATATAAATAGGACCTAGATAACTAGATAGCCGTAAAAACTATATTATAGACTTAAACGTTACTATAGTAATAGTAACTTAACCTTTAAATATAGGTAAAACTAAGTATAAATTTCTTAGGCGCTAAGGTATATTCTATTAACTCCTTAGAGCTTAACCTTATTAATAAACTACTATAGGTAAACTATATAGCTCCCCTTATAAGAATACCGTAAAAGGGAAAAGTATAATACTAGTCTATATACCCTTAAAAACGGGCCACTTAAGTACTAGGTATAGGTAATAGTAGCTAAGGAATAGAACTTATAGACTTAGCTTATCGTTAAAGTATATACCTAGATATCTATAGCTTACCCTAAAAAGAATAAAACTTGCAAAATTATTAGTAACTATTAACGCTAGCCTAAAATAGTTATAAATATTAACCGCTACGTATAGAACTATAATAACTATTGTAGATATATAATTCTACAAGATAAAACCCTAAGACCGTTAAACCCACTCCTAATACCGGGGCGCCCCAGTAGTATATCTTTATAGGTTTTTATAAGCTACCTATAGACCGTAACAGATACGATATAGTTATAATCTTAATTAACCGCTTTACTAAGCGCCCGTTTTTAATCCCCTACTATAAGAATATTAATACTAAAGAGGTAGCCTAACTATATATCTACTACTTGTACTAAATATACGAACTACTAGATATTATTATATCTAATTATAAGTCGTAGTTTATATTAGCTTTTTAGAACAAGCTTACCTAAATCCTAGGTATTAAGCTAAAGCTTTTTACGACATACTACCTCTAAATAGACGGTTAAATAGAGATTATAAATTAATACTTAGACTAAAGACTTCGGCTCTTCGTTAACTACCTCTAGAATAACTAGGCCGAACTGCTACCATAGTAGTATAGAAAGTTCTTTAGTTTATTTCAATTAGGTATCTTAGTACCCCTTTTATATATTTAGAGAGCCTTTAGCTCTATCTCTTACTATACTACCTTGCAGAGCGAGCGTATATATATATATATATTCTTTTCCTTTATAGAAGGCTTTGCCCTCTAATACTACCTCTAATAGATTACGCCTACATAATTTATACCTATTTAGCTAAAAGTAGAGTATTACTCTATATAAGCTTCGATTAAAATAAACTAAAAGGGCTGTAGACTATACGTAAAGGACTATCTTATAAGGAGGCCTAGTAGTATACTAGACGCTTAAAAGAAGCTTAGAAAGTAGCCTATATAAATCTAGAAAAGGTCTAGAAATTAATAAAATAATAAATAAGTAAGTATAGGCGTAAACCTAGCCTTACTGTAGGCGATATAGTCTACGTTATAATAAAGAACTAGAAGATAGAACGGCCTAGCTATAAGCTAGACTACTAAATAGTAAGATTATATAAGATTCTTAATAAAGTAGGCAGCTTGTATAAAATTAAACTCTTAGACTTAATTAAGGTATACCTTACCTCCTCGCTAGTTAAGCTACGAAAGACCGCTATAGACCCTTTACCTAGTTAGATTAACCCGCCCCTGCTACTAACCTAAGTTAACAGCAAAGATAAGTAGGAAGTTAAAGAAATACTAGCTTATAAACTTATAAGAGGAATACTAAAGTACTATATTAGTTAGAAAGGATATAATCCGGACCCTATCTAGAACTTTATAAATAGTCCCTATAAGCTTTAAGAGTTTTATAACCATTACCCTAATAAACCTAGACCTCTAAGTAACTAGGGGACCGTATAAAAACCCTACTTTAGGCGGCGTTACTATTCTTCTCCTTTCTTTTCTCTAGCTTTAAATCCTTGCTAATAGACTACTAATTATATAGGATTATATACATCTTACTACTATCTTGTGCCTTAATTAACTAAGTCCGTTAAACTAACTAACTTATTATTTAAAAGCTTTTAGTATAAAAATATAAAAGGGTCGACTTATTAATAGAACGCGACACTACTAAAGAGTAATATATCTCTATTAGTTAACTAGTTAACTACTTTAATATATAATTAATTATATTAGGCTCTATAAAACCGGCCTCTATACTTCTACGCAGTAGAGCCTAGGAACTTAGTAGCTACTATTGGCGTTCTATTAGGATCGTGCTAATAGAATACTAGAGCAAACGCAGAGGCGTGCGTACGGCTGCGTAGCGCCAGCGCTGCGACATAGTGCGAGGAATTTTCTTGCTGGGAGGGTAAGCCCTAGCGGAGGCCCACGAACACGGCTGCCACGTCTTTACGTACACGACTACCACGATTTTACGTACACGTCTAGTATACTCGAATCGCGGCATCCACTTACGGCAGCGACCCCCTTCTTCTTATGCGGTATGACGATATACCATACGGCACCTATACGTAGCTAAACCGTATATACCCCGTAGGTAGAAGGCCTATAATAAGCCTCTTATTTAAACCGCCTTCTATAGCTACTAGTATATATTAAGCTGCCTAAAAAGAATTTATATATATAGAACTATAGGGCTATAGCCTAGAGACTATATGCGTAGTATTACACGTAGTATAATATAATAGATATATTTTAAAAAAAAACCGCCCTTTACTCTCTCTATACCTTAATCTACCTAATATATTTTAATACGTTAGTAGCGTAAGTACTTGGCTATAGGGGCTTAGTATACCTCTATAGCTAGTACTAGGTTAAGCGCGCTATTAAATATAGGAAAATAGGAAGTAGGGAACCTAGAGAGGGTTATTAGAATAGGGCTAGATTGTTAGCTATAAGTAGGAGGACTATAGGCGACGCGGATATATATATAGGATAGTAAAAGGCTAGGAGTAAGTAGGCAATAATATTTAATGGCAATTTATAATAATATAGAAGTATAGTATAAAGGGTAGATAGGGCAAGATAAGCAATTAGGACACTCCTATATAAAAGTCTTAGAATAGCAACCTAATAGTATTTTTCCTCCCGTTAATATAGTATAGGTACTATCTAAAGGGATATACGCTATATTACCACTTACATCTCCTTTAAAGGCTTTTTATACCTAACTTATTAGTATTTTAAAAAAAAAAATTTATACTATGTATAATACTATACATACAGCCTCTAAGCTATAGTACTATAGTTCTATATATATAAATCCTTTCTAGGCAGCTTAATGTATACTAATAGCTATATCCTAGTAGTTTATAAGCCTTTAGGCTAGGGTTTTACAATTTGCTAGTAAAATACTAGGTTATAATAACTATTAGATAGTAGAAAAACGGTAAAGAAAATGGTAAAAGAATCCTAACGCCTGCCCCTATACTATTTTTAGTTTATTTTTATCCTTTTGCTTACTACTATTTATTTACTAAAAGTTTAGTAGGAGTTACCTCCTTCTAAAGGTCTTATTTCCATTAGCCACTTTCTAATAGCTATTTTTGTCCTACTGAGAAATAGAAAAAGCCCCTCTCTTTCTTTCTTTATACAAAAAAGCTTCTTTAGGGAGAGAGAAGAGCTTAGTTGTCTTTGTATTTCTTTTTTTTTCTAATATAGGCTGTATTTTAGTAATAGGTGCTTAGGAGTCTATATAGCTTTATAGTCTCTAAAATATCTACCTTCTTTATCCTTCTCTATTATCTTAAAGAAATATTTAAAGAAGCCTTTCTCTAGCTTTAATTAAAAGAAGGCTAATTATAGCCTTATAGGATATTTATCCTTAGGGGCTTTAAGAGAAAAGGAGTAGTTTCCTTTAGAGATCCTAGTATAGTATTTTCCTTTATTTTTACTCTATTGGCAATTATTTTTCTATTATTTTAGTATCTTTTCTCTTGCTACTCTCCCTATATAGGTTAGGGATATATAAGAAGATTGCATTTTTCTTCTAGAAAGGCCCCTTTTAGCTAGTTTATCTACTATTTTATTTCTATAAATTCCTAGGTGGCTAGGAACCTAGTAAAAGTTAATAAAGATATTTTTACTAGCTAGATAGGAGCAGCTTTACGTAATTTTAAAAACCAGTTCTCCCCCCCCCCATAAGAGAATTAAGCTATAATCTTTTAATAGCTACTTGGCTATCTATAAAGATATAGACTTATTTCTCTTCTGGTCTTTATTATTTTAGATATTTTAGGGCTCTATAAACTATATAAAGTTCTACGTTTATAATTTCTATATACGGTTTTAGATTTTAACTTGTTACGTATTTAACCCTATTCCTCCCCCCTACTTTACACACAGCCGCTACACTTAATTTACTATTTTAGAGCCATCTATATAGTATATATCTATTAGGTCCCATTTTAGGGGTTTTTATAAAATTTCTACTAGCCTTAGATACTCTTATATAGCTTCTTCTTTACTACCCCTAGAGATAGAAAAGAATATAGAGATAGGGGGAGACTACGGTTTTTGCCAATTTAGAGAAATTTTCTCTATTTTCCAATTTTAAATTAGTTGCTAGACTCTAGAAGCTAGAGATAGTAGTTAAGCTCTTAGCTGTAAAAGGTGCCTTATAGTAGAGTTTTTAGGGCTAAAACTAGAACTAGAACTAGTTGCTAGTTTATCCCTATCTTTGTTAATCTCTTCTATATAGGCCTTCTTAATTACGTGGTTTTCTTTAAATTTTAGGGTTTTTAATGTATAGCTATTGCAAAGCCTTTTAAATCTAATTCTAGGGAAGGAATAGAAACCTTAATTTCTATAGCCTAGGTAGAAGATCCTTTAAACGCTCCTAAAACTAGTTTTAGGGTCTTATTTTATAGAGATTGGTACCCTACTAGTAGGTAGTCTCTAGATTTACTATTCTACTAGCATTATATTTTATAGTCTGCTATAGTAGTAATATAAGCTATATAGAGCTGCCGTAGAGCTTATAGAGATAGTCCTCTTTATATATTGCCTAGTCTTCTAATTAAATAAAAGGCTGTTTTTGCTTTAGAGATTTTTATTTCTATATATTGTTTAAAAGTAAGCTTAGAGTTTAGAAATACCCCCAGCTACCTAACTAAGGGTTTAGGGGATATTTCTATAGCTCCTAGCTTTAGTCCTTCCTCTATAGTAGTACGCTTACTATAAAAGTGTATAAGCTCTATTTTGCTAATATTAAAACTAATAGCGGTTTCTTTAGCTCTAGATATTAGCTCTAGCGCTATTCCCTCTAGCTTTTTATAATTAAACTTAGCCAAATTTAAAATAACTATAATTGCAAAATCGTCTATATAGCTAAGGGAATAGGCTCTTTTCGTCTTTAGGCTGTAGATATTGCGTATATATAGTAGTAATAAAATAGAGGATATAGGTAAACCCTATAGTATCCCTATTTCTATTTCTACTTTTTTTAAAAAAAAATATTTGCCTATTAAATTAGAGCTGTAGTTTTCTATTACTAAGGAAGGTAGCTGCCTATTATGTAAACGCTATAGGTAGTCCTAGTTCCTTATAGATAGATAGAAGCTAGTTTGCAGAAATATAGTCAAAGGCCTCTTTTACGTCTAGGAATAGCGTAATAGCTATTCTTTATCTAGCTTTTTTCTGTAAGAGGCTAGCCTGACTAAAACGTATAATTATTTAATTAATAATATTACAGGTAAGTAGAATATAAATTAAAGGTAAGTTAAAGGTAAGTTAAAGGCAAGTTAAAAGTAGAATAGGTTTTACGTATTAAAGGACAATTGCTTTCTAACCTCTTTTATTTAGAGACTAATTGCTAATTCTTCTTTAGAGGAGAACCAGCTCCCTTTATAATCCTTTTTAGGACACTAGTAAACCTTTCGCCCCTTATCTGTCTAACTATATCTTCTTTAGGATATTAGTAAGATATTAGTAAAACCTTTATCTATCTTATCTAATATATACCTTTTAGAAGAGCCCGTTATATTTTCCTACTATTTTTAGACTGGATATTATTTAGAAGTAGTAGGACTGCGTCTATTATAAACCGCTGTCTTCTTCCTTCTAGTTGCGAGTCTTGAAGTAAGCTAGTAGTATTAGCTAGATATCCTAATTTAGTAGTAAAGACCTTCTCTAGGGTCTTTTCTAGGTAGTTTAGTAAGGAGATAGGCCTATAAGACTCTAATAGGAAGTAGTCCTCCTTATTTGCTTTAGGGAGAATAACTCCGCAAGCCTCTCTTTAGACTTTTAGTTAATAACCTAGGGTAAATAGAATTCTATAGATTCTATATAGAAGATCTTCTATAATAGGGTAGGCCTTTTATAGAATTGCGAAGGATAGCTTAACTGGCCCTAGAGCGTTTTTATTCAAGCTAGAGAAGATTACTTATTTAACTTCCGTTTTCTTTAGTTCTGGCCATTCCTAATTACTATCTATAGTATAGTTCTTCCACTTTATAGAGCTAGTAGAAAATAAAGGGGGTTTAGGAAATAGAGTAGTAGTAAAGCTTTATACTATTAGTTAAAGCTTTCTACTAGTATTATAGTCCCATCCTTACTATACTATAGACTAGGAATTATTTATAATGTTTTCTCCTTTGTATATTTTAGGGCCGTAAAGATTTCTTTTCCCTGTGCCTTTTCTAAGAAGCTATTTTATTAATATTTATATATATACACTAAGTCTAAGACCATATTAAATATTAATTAAGAATAATTAATTATATTTTAAAAGCCTCTTTATTTATCTATATACTTATTTATATATTTAAGTTAATTTAAAGTTCTAAAATTAAAGCTTAAAATTTCTTAACGCGTCTTTTTAAGCTAATATCTCTATATATACCTTCGTATAAATATATTCTAAATATTTTAAAGCAAGTAGTATTACTAATAGCAATATGGCGACTTACGCTATAACCTTTAAACTTCTCTTAAGACCTAATTATATACTACTCAAATAAAATATATACTAACTTTAACTATCTTATAGCTTTAGAGACTTATATTAAATAGTATCCAATTCTAAAATATAAAGTATTAGACGGAAATGCTTACCCGTACTATATAGGAGGGAGGGTCCCCATACTTACTAGGTTAGAGCACTTCGCCAACTAGCTTATAGGATAGGAGATACTATAAAGCGTCATAGTTATAGTATATATTCTTACCCTAAAAGGCCTAAGTACTTGGTCTTTAACGTTATCCTTAAAGTTAAGGTTATCGTAGGCTAATAACGCTTAAGGGTTAACTATAAGGCTTAGTAACTTATTTTTTTATTAGTTAGCTATATAAAATATAAGCTAGGGATTAAACCTTTATATTATTGGCAATATTTATAAGGTATTAATTAATGTATTTATAACCATTATAGGGACTTAGCCTAGCTAATACCTTAATAACTTGACGCTTAATACCACTTTTAAGTAAGTATATTCCTAATATTTTTATAAGGAAATTAATGGTGGGGGCGCGCACAACTTCTATAAATAATAGAAGTAATTAAATATAACTATTATTAGACAATTTTACAATTTTATAACTCTTTATAACTACTTTTGCCCTAGCGTTAATTGCTTATAAGCTTTTTAAATAGAGTAATCTATATAGAAGTAGTCAAGTTGGTTTTTTCTAATACTTAAAAGAAGCTAACGTACTCTATGGAGGTAAAGTAGTTAAATCTATTAAAATATAACCGCCTAAGTAGTATATTAAGTTCTTAAATAAGTTTTATTACGGAAATATCTTTTATTAATATATAACTAGATAATTAAAGAGCTATATAAACCTCTACTTATTTTAAAATAAAATAAAATAATAAGATCCGCTAACTAATATAGAAACTACCTAATCTATTATTAATACCCTCTATAACTTATACCTTAAGGAATTACTTAATATTAAAGTTATACTAGAGAGAGGGGCTGTATTATTTCCTAATTCGCCTTTAATAATTAGTAAGAGGTATAGTTAAATATATAGGAGAGAGTATCTCTTGTATAAAATTTCTTAGATTAAAGTTAAAGCGTTATAAGTTCCGCACTGAAGACCATTAGACGGTAGGGTAGACTTAAGGCCAGTAGATAGCGAATTAGTTAAAGGAAAGTGGCATTTTCTTCGACAGAGACTAGTATTAATAAGAGCGCCTCAAGTTCTGCCCTAACTGCGCTAGGGGCCCGGCTATGCTCGGGCCGGGTCTGAGGCCTGATACACAACGAGGAGGACGTGTCCAGTAGGCTTTCGTGGCCGCCATAGAATTGACCGTGTTTGCAAAAGCAGTTTAGCGTCAGTGTGCCGAGGCCGCTGGTACGGGCTCTCTGGCGCAGCTGACTCGCGGGATCGATCCCCAAGCGAAGTGGGCGGGGTTCGATAGTTATAAAGATGGCAACTATTTATGCCATCCTCTCTTTTCTTGATTGTATGTTTTGTTTCCTCCAAGGACCTTTGATTATGGATCTTCTCCTGCAATTGAAAGAGGTAGCTTTAGCCACATTAACTGTACCGAGTTCAAGGTTGATTAGTTATGGCTGCATTGCAATATTAATATTCGTGCGTCCATGTCGACTGATTTTATTATAGACTTCACAGTCCTTTTGACATTGCATAGTTTGTCGTCCAGTCTGGATATCGTGTTACGCTTCATCCTCTCGCGAAGTATCCAGGGCCATTATCCTACAAACTCTCTAACTGGCCCCTCATTTTCCAATGCATGGGCGGGAATAGACACATCCACCACCTTCTGGACCACAAGAAATACGGTAACCCCTCTTTCACCACCCCTAGCCCTTTCCCACTCCCCTGTTCTCTCTCTGCCTATCTAACATCATCCTCAGGTCAAATCGTCCGCATAGGTCCCAACACTCTCTCCTTCAATACCTCAACGGCCCTCAACACCATTTACGGCCCCCAGAAAACCAACGTTTGCAAATCTGAATGGTACCGCACCCTCGATGCTGGCTCTGGAGCCTTCAGTATTGCCACAGAAATCGACAAGCAGAGACATGTTGTTCGCAGAAGATTTATTGCGCAGTGCTTTTCCACTAATACGCTGAAGGAGGCCGAGGAATTTATTTTGGCCCATGTGAAGAAGTTTTGTGAGGTAATTGCGCCGAGAGAGGGTGAGTGGAGTGAAAAGAAGAATGTGAGCGCGTGGTGTACTTGGATGGCGTTCGACGTTATGGGGGATCTAGCGTTTGGGAAGAAATTTGATTGTTTGGAGAAAGAGGATAATCGATATATCTCGAGGGCTATTATGTCTGCAAATAAGTACATGTACTGGGTGAGTCGTGTCTACTAACCACGACCGTCTGGGATTGCTCTCGTTGATAGAATTTTAGTTCGCCTTCCTACCCGGTGCCAGGTATCTGGCTCCTATCATGAACAGCAAATTTATGGAAATAATCGGTGGGCCGTCGGTACAGGATAATGTCCGACTTGTCAATTACGGCCTCGAGCAGTTGGAAGCAAAAGTTGTGGCTGAAAAAGCTGCAAAAGCCGAAGGCAAGCCGTTACGGAAGGATATGATGCACTATCTCCTCAACGCACAGGACCCTAAGACAGGTGTGGCATTGTCAAAGGCAGAGCTCCTCGCTGACAGCGTCCTCTTCATCGCCGCCGGCGCCGATACAACTGCCACCGCGCTCGCAGCATCCTTCTTCTACCTCCTTCACAATCCCAGCACGCTCCAGAAAGCTGCCGCCGAAGTTCGCTCGACTTTCCAATCCGCTGACGAAATCCGCACCGGGGGGGAGCTGGGCTCCTGCAAATACCTAGACGGCGTTATGGAAGAGACATTGCGTCGCGCACCTCCAAAACCCAGCCATGTCCCTCGCGAAGTTCTTCCTGGAGGGTTAGTTATCGATGGTCACCACATACCCGCTGGCATTGTTGTCGGCGTGCCCGCCTACTCTATCCACCATAACCCAGACTACTACCCTGATCCTTGGTCCTTCTGTCCCGAGCGCTGGCTCGTCGATGAAAGAGCCGGTATAACTCAGGCGAGTGTTAACATAGCGCGCCGGGCCTTCTGTCCGTTTGGTCTAGGTATCAGAGGCTGTATCGGTAAACCTTTGGCGTACTTGGAGTATAAGATAGCGTTGGCTCATCTTCTGTGGAAGTTTGACTTTAGGCAGGCGGAGGGGGACACGCTTGGGGAGGGAAGCCGGGATTTGGAAGTGGGCA
>Ga0307515_10007050_pt1 | contig 22329 bp, 14 predicted proteins | sample 17_EM_MG_FD_194513 | JGI IMG/M metagenome (GOLD analysis project Ga0307515, IMG submission 194513) | Populus trichocarpa ectomycorrhiza microbial communities from riparian zone in the Pacific Northwest, United States - 17_EM | ecosystem: Host-associated > Plants > Roots > Unclassified | place...
AAAATTAATTTATTAAAAATAATATAGTCAGCAACGGATAATCCGTTGCTGATTGTAAATAATTCATCAATCAGCAACGGATAATCCGTTGCTGATTCACAAAACCAGCAATGGATTTTCCGTTGCTAAATTAGCAACGAAAAATCCGTTGCTGATTGTAAGTAATGGAATTTCTGTTGCTGCAAAATCAACAACAGACAAATCTGTTGCTAAAAAATCAGCAATGACAAATTTGCATTTGATATTTGTCGTTGCTGATTCCGTTGCTAAATTGTTTTAGCAACGGATTTTAATATTATTTGCAACGGAGTAGTTAGTTGCTATATTTTTTAGCAGTGAGCGAACCCATTTCTCTCTAGATTTTTTAAACCAAAGGAGTTCTTCCTGGAAAAAAACCTCATTATTCTCCTTTCTTAACTGTCTTTCCTGTCAAACCAAAGCATCTGAAGGACCAGTATCCATGCAACGCTGAACACCATTGATACGGCCTTCCGACTTCCTCTTCCTCCTATAGATGTTTCCAAAAGTTATCCTGTTTAACTTAATAGATTCCTTCCGAACTGCCTCAAAGCCCCGAAGAACATCATTACTACTTCTATTCCAGGCTCCCGCGCGCCACAACCTCATGGAACTCAGGATGAGTTGACCACATGGCCTCAAATCTGAAAGGTCTTTCCCTACAGGCAAGAGGCAATCCACCACACCTCACAGTCAACTATAGCTCTGTCCAGTCTCTTAGCTATATGGCACACTCCATGAACATGCCTATGCCAAGTGAATTTGTGACCTACAGCACCCAAATCCATCAAGCTGCAATCTGCCATAATTAACCTCTCTTAATCTTCCAGCTCTGGTCATAGAGAAAGCACCTCCAAGAGTTTCGGAAGGAATAATTAATAACCTCATTGGAATCCCCAATAAGAATCCACGGACCATTAGCTAGAGATCTGACAGTAATCAACTGATCCCAGAAGTGAGTCCATAGACTTGAAATAGGAGAAGCGTAAACCGCAGAGAAAAACCAGTTGAAGCTGCCAGCGGTAATCTTAAGTACAGTAACACATTGAGTCATGGCATCAATTATAGAAATCAGACAGTTACCCCCATTAGTCAAAATCCATATCCCACTTGCATGTCCATTGGCTTCAACTACTATCGCTACTGCTGTAAACCCTTGCTTCTTCCAGAAAACAACCACCCTGTCAAATCGAACATGAGTTTCCAGAAGCACTATAATGCTTGGATGGTACTTGCGGATCAGCTCTTTAAAATGCCTCTTGTTAATCTGGTTTGCAGCTCCGCGGTTTTCTGTTACGATTCACTGCCAACCAATCTCCTGAATCCCGCAATTAGTAGCCTGAAGGGCTGGAGTTATGGGATTGCATGTGCCGACCATAAAAGTAGGGATTGTTGCTAGGGTTAATTTCCGGTGTCCACCTCCATACCTGCAGAAACACGATCAGGCTCTGGCGAGGTCTCCTGACCAGTGGTTGTTGAAAGGCAGTCATGATGACCATAGCACCCATATTCTTCACATATAATATGTAGAACTTCATATTCCACTTTATACCAGTGATCCCGAATCCACACCCTATATATCTACTACTGGTTGATTGAGAGAAATTTCGATGCAGATTCTCGTAAACCTTCCTCTTACCACATTCAACGAGTTCATGTCAATCTTAATAGGTGTCCCTAGTGTAGATGCCACAGACAAATGAAAGCTTTCACCACTGAACACAACATTCAGGTCCATTATGCGCACCCACACTGTTGTACGATCAATTTTGGCTGCAGAGGAAATAAAATTCGAGGACCAGGTTCGCACCATTAAATAATGATAGAAGATCATCCAAGGACCTCCATTCACTACCTTCAGCCTGTTGCTTTCCTGATCAAATTTCACCATGAAGTATCCATGAGTTCAAAACCACCAGCCGGCTTCCACACTTTCCTGATCAACCGAACATTCATTTGAGTATAGCCAACATGTTTACCTAATAGCTTCACTGTGAGTCACTCCAAGGGTAACATGGATCGATGAAAGTTTCATCATCTAGGAAAATCTTTGGAAGTAATCGATTTCTGTTTTCATATTCAATACGAATCAGTTGATTCGCCACCAGATCCACTATTTCCCGTGGTGGTGGAGGAGCTATCATTCCTAGCTCCTTGTCACGGTATGACATCTACACTTCTTGGTATTTCTCATGCTTCCTATACCCGTTGGCACCACCTATGATGTCAGGTGGCTCTCCTGAACAAGTATCCTTCGAAGTTTCTGTCGTCGTAAACTTAACCTCCATGCAGAGAGACACTCGTTTAGTTCTTTATTTAATTATATTATATGATAATGAAGATAAATGCTTGACATGTGTATGGGGGTGTACATAAAGAAAATTTGCTAAAATTTAAATAAAAATAACTATAATTTTATTGGAAAATAAACTAAAATTCTAATGGTATTTAAAAAAATAATAAGCTAAATATATTTTTAATTAATTAAAGAAATTAATAAAGTAATAAATATAATATATATTTAGTTATTTAATTTCAAATTAAATAAAATTTAAACTAGAAAAATAAAAAGCAAAAAAATATCAAACATGCGAGTCTAAAAGACCCAACATGCCTAACCCAATGAAATTTAGACATATAGCGGATGGGCTTGACAAAATAGGTTAGGTGCATCTAATATATATATATATATAATGTTATCTATAAATAAAAAGATGGCTTGAAAATTAAGATGCATATTTTTTATTCAAAAACCTAATTTCTAATTTATTTTCTTGTGGAGCACTAGAAAAACACTTTTATAACCTTAAAAAAATAATTTCTCAACTAAAAAATTCCAAAATTCAATTAAAAACACAATTAAATAGCAAAAAAATATCTCTCAACTCTGATATACTTCTTCCAACAACTTCAGAACTCAAAACCTCCTCAATAAAACTCCTCTTATAAAAAAGAATATTTTAACTCCAAATTTAAACATTGTTTTCATTGAATTATGACCAACCTGTCTTTTTCTCTCTTATCTATTATCTCTCTCTTTTTAAGAATTGAGTAGGGGTGAACATTTTATGTTCGGTATGATTTTGGGTCAAAATAAATAATCAAACCAAAAACCAGTTCGAATCGACCATATTTGGTTTGGTTTTTTTCCTTCGAAACCAGTTTAAATCAAAATTATTTTAATTGAGCTTTTTTTTTGTTTTTTCATTGGCCATATTTTTAAGAAATTATATTTTCATCATGTTTTTATTTTCATAGCTTTATGCCTATTTTCTGAGAAATCTTGGCTTTCTCAACAAGCATGGTTCTTTCTTAAACCGGCTAGGCATGCATGATATCCATAAATTCAACCCCAATTTTCTTTTTGTTAGATCCCTGCTCAAAAATTAAACTTTGCAAAAAAATACATAAAACAAAAGAAAAGAAAAGAAGTCATTTGACTGGGAAAAAAAACATACAAAGAGAAGATCAAAAGATATATATTATTGAAATATAAAACCATCAAAACATTATTATTTGAACGAGAGGAAACCAATCAGGCCTGATTTTTTTATACTTGATCTCTTCAATAAATAACCAAACCTAATTCTCAATTGTTGTCCTCACAAGACCAACATCAAAGAGAGCACAAAAAAACCTTTCATTAGTTCAGTATAATAATCTTCTTTCAGTTACATGTGCATGAAAAATTATATAAAAATTCCAAGATTATGTGAGAAATAGAAACAAAGATAAAAAATTTAAAAGCAATAGTAAAAAGAAACATGCCTTTGATAAGAAGACTAAAAAATTAAAAGTAAAAGTAAAAAGGAGCATGCTTGCGATAGAAGGACTGAGAAGCATGGAGCAGGAGCTTAACAATTAGGACAGTAAAGCATAAAGAAAAATTAGAGAGAAAAGAGACAAGGAATGCTATTTTTCTTTGTTTCAATTTTAGTCCTTTATTTTTAATTTTTATCAAATAATAAAACAAATTTTTTTTATAAAATTAAACATCAACCCATTGTATAAGAAAGCATGCATAAAAAGTATATTAAAACAAGTTATCAACTTCAAATCTCAATCAACATAATATTAAAAAATAAATTTAAAAGAAAAAAAAATAATAACCAAGAAAAAAAAAAAAGATCAGAATCGGCACCCAATTTTTTTATATAAAAAAAAAGAATAATATCTTTTTTTTATTTCAATTTTGATCCCCTCTTTTTCAATCTCTTGCTAACAATAAAATCTAATTTTTTTTCATTGTCCAAATCCCAATAAAATACCTCGTAAAAAAAAATAAAAGGCATTCATTGTCCAAATCCCAATAAACTACCTCGTAAAATATATAGAATACTAATATTAAACAATGCCTAGAGGCTGCAAGATTAAAACATAGACGCATTACCCTAAAAAACAAAAAGGCTAAGTTTGAAGTCAGGCGTCGATCGGGATTCCATGCCGAGCACTTTAGGACGCTGCAGGATGATTGATAGTCGGGCGGATCGCCATTACGGTTCGCAAAGTTTAGAAGGAACGGCCCAAAGAGGTCTCTGTAGTGTTTAAATTTAAATATTCGACAAAACTACCTGATCAAATTAAATTTCAGGAAAAAAAAGAAGAAAAGAATTATACTCTGCAACTAGTTTATTGGCCTTTCCAGAGCACGTAACAGGTGAGGGGGGGATTTGGGTTGGCTTCTTGATAGCTTAATCTTGTATGGAAACAACAATGGGCTAGATAACACTACTATAATTACATTCCTCCTACTCTTTTTATCTCATGCATTTATGTTGAGGGAGAAGAAACCACAAATAAAGATGAAAGAGAGAGATATTGGGAATTCAGGCCAGCTTGCTAATATCCATTTGCATTTTTCTGGGATTTTTTCTTGAAATTTGCGATGCTGCAGTGAGGACAAATATACTCCAGCCCGTCTGTCTTAGCATAGTCCTGCCATTCACCACCAAAAAACATCGAGTAAAATTTAAGATCCGTTCGACAATTTGCATTTCATGCGAACAAAAACAAATAAAAATAACAGTCCTGAAGACTTTTCGATCAATCAATCTAAAAAATGGATGCTCAATTCTTTTTTTAAGACTGCCAATTCGTTCTTTCACCGATGATGACCCCTATGTTACATAAGTAAAAGATATATATCTTTTACAACAAGACCAGGTCCCAAGTTCAATCATAGCCCCAGTTTCAATCAACAACTTTTATCTGCTTCAAGTAATATATTTGAAACACTTAATTTCAAGCACAATTCTAATCATCAAATAGATTTGAAACACTTAATTTCAAGCAACAATTCTAATCATCAAAGAAGCTTGATCAATTGCATACCTTAAAGGCACCGAGTCCCTGCCTCCTATCACAGCCGAAGTGAGCCCACTCGCCACATATTCCACAGTTAACCCAATCACCAGCTGCACTACTGTGAATATGATAACTCTAGTGTCAGTACATTGTATTTTCAAGTGCAAATGCACGCACGCATGCAGGGAGAGGGAGAGTGAGAGAGAGAGAGACCTGTGACACAACAAGCAACATTCTCCATCTACATCATCATGGGCCAATTCATATTCCAAAAGGTAAGTTTCATAGTGCCTTTTCAGTGTATTGCCAACACCCTATTAAGCATGGAGCAAAAACAGGAAGTTACTCCAACTTGTACACAATAAGCAGTTCAATATTGTACAAAGCAGAAATCATGAGACATAGAAAGCAAGAAATGATCATGCACAGAATAAATTTATGGAACCACCAGAAGAACTTTCAGCTGAAGTCTATCATTTACTATAAATAATGTGGTGAAAGCCCATTCCCATCAGTATTACAGGCATTCTGATTTGGTCATCCACAAAAGGAAATATGATGTGAAGGATGTATATGTTACTTTCATAGCTATAAACTATACACACATAGAGATTTTATAATAAAAGCTGACTCAGCAGGTACCAAAATAATGAAGTCTATGTAGCCCAGCATTGTTGACCCTCTGCTTCATAAACTCAGCTTTGCTTACTAGTCATCTAAATCTAAGTACCATTTTGACTAGCATACCAGTTATAATGAATATATTCAGTTTATTGGAGCAAAAGGCTAAAACAAATATGGGCAAGGCAAAGTTTTACAATTGGAGAAGCAAACGATAATGAACAAGGGAGCTAATAAGATCACATCAGACAAGAATGTCCCGCAAAAATTTAAAACACTGGAAAAAAGAAACTAGTGCAGAAAATTCACGTAAATAGAAGGGAGCAGAAATGCTTTTATTTATTTATTGAGAATGAAATACTTCTACTTAAAAAATGGAATAATATCAGACAGACTCACTACTCCTGATCTTTTAGTACAATGGCATGTAAATGTAGTTATTGAAGAAAATAAATTGCAAGGCAGCGGGAAGAAAGATTGGGGGCAAAGCAACAGAGCATGTTACCAGAATCAAGATGTTAGCTAAACAAACAAGAAAATGTGACAAAATTGAAATATCAAACAGAAAACATTTAACAAACAATTAAATTATGTTAAAATCTACAGCAAATAACACCAAAAGGCACCATATATTTGAGATGGATACATGAATCCCAAAGGTTCCAAAGTTCAACAGAAAAGGAATGTGGTTCTGCACTGCTTAGCTGTAACTTTAGCATAGTCACAGTATACGCAATTCAGGTCCACCTCACCAATATTGTGGCCAACTTTAAAGCACTCAACCAACATAAGACATCTCAAAAACCCAGTGTTGTCAAAGGCGAAAGGGGCTAAAAAGAGCCAAGCTTGTAAAATGCCTGAGGCACTAGGCACACACCTAGGCACTTGCCTGAATGAACCAAGGCAATGTGCTATAAATTAAAAAAAAAATGTAATATTATATTATATTATATAAATTTAATATATATATCTTCCCAATTAAGATTAGATCATTAGAAAATATAAAATACCATAACATGGTCATATAAAGTTATATTTTTCACCCTTAAAAAATATAAGATAATTTAAAGTAGTAAGTAGCCAAATAGATTAAAAAAAAATTAAATATCAAATAAAAAAAAGGACAAATAGGTCAAAACATAAATCAGTTAAAAAAGAAAAAGAAAAATCCATCAAAAAAAGAACTTCAAGCAAGCGCTAGCCTTAATGCCTTGCACCCACTCACAAGGCGCTTGCCTAGGCGGCACTTATCCAATGCCTGAGGCTAATAAAGGTACTGGGGCCTCGCCTTGCCTGGAGCGCCTAGGCGAGTGCCTCAGCGCCTCTTGACAACACTATAAAAACCACAAACAAAAATAAGAAGAATTAGAAGTTGGAAAACTTACAGTCATTCTATTAGTCAACGTATGATTGCGCATCTTTGAGAAAACTTGTCCTTTCCAGTTGATTCCATTCCCAACATGAAAACCTCCTCTTGAAACCACCTGAGAACCCAGTATTTCTCAGCTTTCAGCACTACAACCTCTGCAGATTTGAATTATAATGTAGCATATAAAAAGGCTCACCTCTCTATACAAGTTAAAAAGGTCGAGGCGTTTTGCATTGAGAATGGCATCAGGAAATTCAGCCAGTCCACCTTGAGGAACAAGACGAGAATGACCACGAAGAATCAAGAACTGCATTACATCCCTCAAGAATTCCTCCTGCCAGAAAATAAAACAAAGCAGAAAGATGTTTAAAGAATGATTATGATATCAAAAATCTGCATATAAACCACAAGATATAATAGGATTATAGGAAATCTAACTCTCAGATCCAAGATGATAATGTGTTGCATTGGATTATCAGAATAGTTTGTACATATGAAGCAGAAACTTTCAAGTATCGTAACAAACTTGTTTAATGGAGTAAATTTAATAGCACAGAAAGATGGTCAGTGACTGCTTGGTTGGTCACCAAACATCATAGAAGTTCTGTTAAAAAAAAGAAAAGAAAAGAAATTACACACCAGGCTATTGACAGTACTTAAACTAGCCACGCATCAAAATCCCAGGACCATCCGTGTCTCTGAGGTACAACACTTAGAAACAAATAACCTCAAACATATTACACATCAAATCCTGCATGGATGTCTAAGTTATAAACTCAAGAAACAAATGACTGGATAAGCAATCTACAAATTAAGATAAAAATGAAACCATTCCTAAGAATATAAAATTCATAAAAGCATTGTAAGCAAAAAAAAAAAAAAAAAAAAAAAAATTTGTGAATTTAAAAATGACATCTACCTCAGAGCAAGCTTGTATTGGAGATCTGCCACAACCATGTTTCTTCAAAGGCAGTGGATTTAGAGAAATAATCTGCTGAGCCTGATAAGAGTTTGACAATGATTTTCGATGCGTGACAGGTGCAGGCCCAACAACACTATGCTTCGGTGGAGGTGGCAAGCTAGGTTTTGTTTGTTCTCCATCATATCTTTCTGCCTCCAAAAATCCAGAAAATGGAAGCATTTTATGACGACGAGTGTGAGGTATTGGCCTCATTGCAGCAACATACAACTTCTGTTTAAAATTTCCTCCATTTTCACCTCCACAGCCAAAAGTCAAGGGTTTAGTTTCTCGGGAAGGCTCATATCTTTTTCGACAAGGGGCAGGAGGAATCAACCAGCTAGGATGCCTAGTGAGAACGGGGTTGCGTGGATGGGGATCTTTGCTCTGCTTTGTACAGAAGAAAAGGAGGCGATCAGCATCATCTTTTTCAAAAGAAGCAACTGACAGTCCTTGAATGCTAGCAATTCCTAGCATGACTAAGCTGCGGTAGGTTACATCTGGGGCCAGCTGCCGCAAAACCTGCAATGGCATTCCATAAGTCAAGGCTATAAGAACTCATATTGCTTGATCAGTGTACCTAAGCAAAAGACTTAAACAAAAATTTGTGTAAGTAACTGAAAACAAACAGCTATCCATCAGTTACTCTAAGCAACAGCTTATTGTTGCAAAACTATATGATACTTTATTGGTATTATTTAATCACTCATCCAAGGAATGTATTAATGCAACTTCTTTTCTTCATCCATCAAATGAATTATCTACATCAGAAATTTGACTTTTTTTTCAAGGATAGGAACAGATAGGAAGGCAGTGAGACAATGTTACCTGTGATGCCCAAGTAGGAACCTTCATGGAAACTTCAAAAACACTTGCCCCACAGGCTATGGATGCAGACTTTCGTGGCTCAGATGAAGGTGATTTGATTTCATCAGAACTGGTCGATGCATGGACTAGCTGACTGTTCTCGATAAGCTCACTTTTAATATGATTCTCTAAAAGCTGAGGCAACAGCACCCAACCAAAAAAAGAAAGGACCAGAAGTTATCAGGCAAGCATAAGAACTTCAGAGAGACCATACAAGCAAGCACACTATCAACCCTTGCAGAGAAATTTTATCTTTACCTGATCATTAAAACAATTTTGTGCACTGCCGGACACTAGCAGTGATATGTGAGCAGAACTACAGGTTGATAAATCACATCGCATTGTCACTACACCACGAGAAAATGTCCCTGCCTGAAGAGGGGGAGGAGGAGCACTGCAAATGACAGTGAGATTTGTGAGCTAATAATAGAAACAGAAAGCAGTGAGACTAAAAGACATTTAATAACATAGAAGGTGCATTATGTTGATCGCAACAATAATTTAGAATAAGTCACAACTAATGTCACATTAAGCTTAAAATGGTGCTTGTGTCCACATGTATATGCATGTATATGTACATTCATAAGTCTAGTATGTCAGTAGCAATATAAAATAAAAGGGCAAAGAAACAAGCAACTAGGAAAAATTCATTCAGTACCTTGTGCGATTATGAAGTTTACTCCCACGAATCTGAATGCACACCGTTGCAAAATAATAAATAAATAAGAAGTTGCTTAATACAAAATAGAAGAGATAACTCAAATGAAGAAATATAAATTAGTGATAGCATTTAAGTATAAATAGAAAATATAAAAGCATATTTCCAGTATAACAACTGCTGGAACATAGATTACAATGGAACTTGTTACACTTTCATACTCAACAATAGAATGGCTAACCAACCAATATACTTGCACTCATAAAGGTGACATAAATCTCAGCTAAAGCCTAAAACATTTAATACTTCTAATTTAGTGATTTTGACATTTCAATTCTATGTGGACTGGGTGAAGAAGTATGGTATTTATCATGTCTCATAAATTTTGATATGAAAATTCCATGAATAACTAAGATTGTTCTGATGACAAGTACAAGGTGCATTTATCTGGAGAGAGAAAAGGATGGGAATAATGATATCACAGATAATATCCTTGGCATCTTCGTGGTTTAATAATCTAGACCCAAGAGATGCTTACTGACTAGAAATTGAGGAACTCGAAAAATAAATACAAAAGCCAGCAATGAACTCACTTCAATGTTCAGGAGAGCATTGAGCCCATCCTCCAAAGATCCCAGCGCACATGCATCCTGAAGAGAGTGAAGATTGTAACCAGTGAATGCTACCATGATATATTCAACCAAGCAACAAGTGAATAAATACTCAGAATTGTGTAAATCAAAACATACCAATGTGCCTGTCAGTCCACAAACAAGAAACCTCATGGTCACATCATCATCATATATTTTTATAGCAGGAAGAGCCCCAGAAGAGCCTTCTTCACCCTGATCATCTGCCTCAGGGAGAGAAATATCAAACTTCGGAGGATCCCCAAGTAACCGCGGTCCGGGTTTACCGCCAACTTTTTGGCTATTGGAAGCTGGGGTATTGTTGTTCTGTACACAGTAGAGCCTAAAAGATGCATGAGCAAGTTGGAATGCATCACATGTATGGCTGCAAGAACTGCAATGCACAAGAGAACACAAAAGAGGATATGAAATATTCATTTATTTACTTATTTTCACAAAATAAAGAAAAGCACATTCCACTACTCTGTCAGGGATAATTAGTCCAGCCAAACAAATTGTCAAAATATGTAAAGCTCAACATCTGGTCCACAATCTCATCATGGGAAAATAATTTGCACCCAAACAAATACTTCCACAATTACCAATTTGTCACTGCTTCAAAACATGGATCCATGAGCAATAACTACTAGACCACATATTAGATAGAGCCATCAAAACAATTAAGGATAAAGATGGAACTAAAAGAACACATGTTAGAAAAGGTGACTGTACAATGATAATCTTGATGTAAAAGTAGAAAAGCATACCTTTGAACCACTGACAACAATGCTTGACGAAAGTGAGAAGCAGCATAACATGAAAAGGCACTTTTCCAATATATAACATATGGAACTCCCTGCCACATGAAAACACTGGTTCAACAATGATTCATGAGAAGAAATCAGACAAACAATAGATACATACATACATACATATACATATATACAGGCCTTCAAATTCCATGCACCATCTCTTTAAATATTTATAATTAGCTTAACCAGTAACTCCATCAAAAAAAAAAAATCAGCATACATCTTTCCCCATAGTAACAATAATATCAATAACTTAAAACAAGAAAAAGAAATACAGAACTATTGACGATTAATATAACCTTGGAGTGAAGTGCCTCGGCCAACTTCTCACCATTGGGCATCTCTAAATAAACCTGTACATACGTTTGAAGGTAGATTCAGTGAAATGCTATGATTAATGTTGCAAGCTGCACAATTATATCTGACAGGACTGGAAGATCGACAATGGAGTTCATGTCACTGACATTATAAACAAGAAGCAAGAAGTATAATAACATCTTGATGACCATCACTCACCGTGGGAGGCAACGTGGAACCAAATAATCCACATAAGGATTCTGGAGTGGACAAACCAACATCTGCCCATCTTAGAGATCCAATTTCTTCTCTATCTTCAACCTGCTCACCTTGAAAATACACAATGCTGGGCTCCAGAGACTGCAGCACTTGCCGAAACTCATCAGTGCTCGGATTATTCAGTACCTGAACCTGCATTCAGACAAAAACAGTAACAAACATCAAATCTTCACACATAAAATTTAACTAAAACTCAGAAAACCCATAACCAGAAACGCTGATTTATAGCCCAAAAATTTTAAAACATACCTCAAGCCGCCCAGTAGATTCAAGTTCCGGTAAAGGGTATCTGGGTTTATCATCAGAGAGAGGCAGTTTCTGCTCACCACTTTTACCACAAAGAACAGCAAGGAGAGTACAATGATTCCTTAAAGGACCTTGAGCATGAAACATCATGCATACATGCCAAGACCCCTCAATATATGTTTGAAAAAATCGACAACTAAATCGCTTTCCCCAAGAGCAGGAGCAATTACGCAATGCTTCCTTAAACCTAGAAACCTCTACACAATCAAATCAAAGAGCAAAACCCTAAACTTTGCTACAAATCTATGGATCCCAACTTAGCAAATCACCAAAAAGCCCCAAATTCTCGTGTGAAACGCTCAAAACCAAACCTAAAAACACTCCAAATTGAAACTCAGCAACCCAGATGAGCAAGACAAGAAACCGAGCAAACCAGATAGCAAAACTGAGGAATTAGAAGGAAAAAAGAGAGAACCCAGCAGAGGAAGATAATCGAACAACAAAAAGGAACCCTAGATAGGAGTTGTGATACTATATTAGAGAAATAATCTCTCACGAAAGGACATCTTTTTTTTCCTTTCTATAATTAAAAATCTCTTCTTTGGCCGCCTCACGCACCGAACCAACGAAGAATAAATAAATAAATAAAAATCAATCCCAATAAATAAGTTAGAATAGGAAATAGGAAATGTTTTCATTAAAATTCAATCAAAATCTTTTTATTTACCTTTTTATTTTTTCGTTTTTCAAAACCAAAGTGTGAGTTTTAAAACTAGTGTTTTCCTTTAAGCAAATCAAGTCAAAACAAAAACTAGCAAGAAGAAAATGTCTAATAAAAAGAAATAAATGGGGGGTTTGTTTATTTTGTTTCACATTTGATTGGATAACTTTTCTAAATCATTAAAAAAAACAATGTGTGTGTTGTGGATATGACTTTTTGCCCACAAGATCCTCGTATATTAAAAGAACCAACAAACATTTAACTTGTTTACGTGTTCTGAAAGACATACACTCCAGGGAACAAACATTAAACATTTATGTATCAACTTCTTCTTCTTTTTCCCTCTTGTGCATGTAGGGAGGTAGTATTGCTTTTGCTTCTGTGCTCCTTTTAGATTAGTTCTTGTCTTGGGTCTCCAGGGAACAAAAGATTAGTTCTAACGTGTTAATGTAATTGCTTTTGTTTTTGTTGTGTTGGGTTTCCTTTCTTTTTCTCCTTGTCTTGGATTTGGAGATGATCACATAAACCCTTGCTATCTTCATCATTAATCATGACCATGATGATTTATAATGTTTGTTGGTGTGAAAGATGAGTAATCCATACAGATAGATGGTTAAAGGGATGGATCATTTTATTGATTGGATGGCTAAATATAGAACTTGGGCTTGAAGGGAAGGGAATGTCTCAACAATGGAGGGAACCCTTTTTTTAATGTACTGGCTTTAAGATAATTTCTTCAAAGAACTCATTTCTGATTATTTTGATTTTGATTTAGAAATTTTTTGTTACAAAAATAAAAAAATTTATTACAAGGACCATTGTATTTATTTAAAATGATATAAAATAGATATTTTAAAGAATATATAAATAGACTTGTCTCGTATTAACTTTTTATTAAATAAGTTTTGAAAAAAATTCAAAACATATATATTTGTTAAAAAAAATGATTTCTATCAAATTAATCTTTTCATTGGAATGTCAAGAAAAAGAATTCTAGAAATATTCCAATGAAAATTCTAACATTTTACTCAAATCAAATTTAAAGAAAATAAATATAAAGTAGACAAGTCAATGCCTAACATGATTTTTTTTGTTTTTTTTTAATTAACGCAAGTGTTCGGGCTAGTTTGCGTGCACTTCAACTAATCCCACGGGTCTTGAAGTTAACAATTATATAAGTCTAACATGATTTTGACAATATTAATAATTCATAAAGATATTATAATTCTTAGTTCTAATGATTCAAAATATATCATCATACAAATCATGCAATAATAAATTTTAACTTCAAAATAAGTTTTTGATAATTTCATAAATAAGTTTGTGGATAGTCACAAATACAAGGAAAGGCACGGTAATAATTGAGTTACTCTTGAATCAATTTATATAATATTGTTATTAATTTTTTGCTCTTAAATGCTTATATTTATGTTTTATTGATTTTACAGCCAAAGTTGTTGGATAAGAAAAATACTACTATAAACAAGAGAGTTGAATACAAGAATTATCACTTGAAAATGAAATCTTCTAGATTTAGTTTAAGTGAAATTAATCAAAAATTTCCTATCATGCCATTCACTACAAGGTTTATATGTTCTTATATTGTAACTCGACTATTTCGAAATCCTTTTTTCCCTTTAATTTAGATTATTGTTTAAAATTTCTTTATGATAAAGCCTTTAAAGAGTAAAGGTCTCAATTGGAATTAGTTTAATGTGTGAATCATAATCTTCTGCAACCCTATCATGTTCTTCATGAGAAGCCTAGTAAAAGGTGTCTTATATCTCATTTGTTTTATTGCATTCTTTGTATTTTTATAAGTTTTTTTTTGTTACTATAATACTTATTATTTGAGACTCTAGATTTTAATATCAAAGGTGATTATGTTGCTCATATCAAGTTTACAATAGTGCTAATGCTAAATGGATCAGATCAGATCACATCACATTCTTTGCAAGAACCTACCAAGATGATATATGATCTTGAAATCAAGGTCTGGTTAGCTTTGGGTACAAAGACAAAGAAGAGAGTGGGAGGTTTTGGCAGAGAATTAGAAGTTATTTTGTAAGGTTTTTAGAATAAAAGAAATATGAGGTATTTTTGAAAAATAATTTTCATGGTTAATTGAAATTGAATTCTTGTAGCAAATTAGAGGGTCTCCCATTTGATTTGTTTTTGGTCATTTTTTTATGAATTAAATTCCATTTGGAATTCAAATCAATACCTTTAAACAGATTCCAAACATAGAAATTGATTTATCTCTATGAATTCAATTCAACTCAAAGGGTTCTGAAGAGCATGAAAGTTCTTGCTTCTTATATTATATTACTTGAACCATGATGACTTTTATCAAGAAGCCTAATTATTTGAAAAGGTTTAACCTACAACCCAACAATTTAACCCAATCGTTCATAAGTTGGCTCTTTGCTTCATAAATCATGTTTTTATGATTCGATCACTAGATCAAACATGCCAAAAGAACTAGGAAAAGAACCCATAATAAGTTTATGGTCAGCTAGAGACTCTAGCAACTACATTTCAAAACATCTTTTACCATAACTCCCCTTGATTATTGTTGTTTAACAAGTGTCAACCAATAAGACTTTGGTTTAGTGGTTGTAGTCTCTTAGTTTTTATAAAACAATATTCTAAGTATAATGCCAATTTTTTTTAATAAAAATTATTTGGTTTGTAATACTTTCCTTTCCAATCACTTTGAATCTTTTTTTAACTTTATAATAAAAAAAATAAAAGATTTCAATCAATTTTTGGAACGGTAAGAAGATAGAATAAACATTAAGATTTATTTATCAAAGGATAAAACCATATATATTTAAAATAATGCCAAGAAAAAAAAAGAATATATAAAGGAATAAAAGAAAAGGAAAATAAATAAAGTAAAAAGGTAAAAGAATGCTTCTAAAATAAAATAAAAGAAATAATAAAAAAAGATAGATTGAATAAAATTAAATTAAAAAAATTGTATATGTGAGGCTAACCATCTTTTTCAGCTACTAGATAGCCTATTTATATTGGTGCAATATTTGAGTTTTATATAAACATTTAATTCTAAACCTATATAGATTGTTTATATTAAAGAGCTTACAAATTGAATCTTAATACAATGTAAACTTCTCCTTGCTAATAACTATATGAATCCTAACCAATCTGCAACTCTGACTAGTTTAATATATTAAGAACTCTTGTTCTAAGTAGGATTGAATCTTTTCGTTGATTGTGCAAACTCAAACTCATATGATTGATTAAATCATGACTCCTAGTTACTCAGGACTTTTCTAAGCCTAGTCAGCTTTACTATTCATGGTCGATTTCATCTTTTCTATCGTGTTTGGTTATAAACAATTAATTTACACACTCGACATGTCAATATTTATTTTTGGAGTAAACAATACCTTCCATATTTATTTGTTTCTGGAATAAATGAATATTCACTCGTCATATTTATATTGAAATTGATCGATCGAATTAACCATCAATGACGTGGTGAATGACATTATGTGCCCAAAACTGTCAACCATGCTCTTAAATGTATCTGACATGTCAACCACTTATTGTTTTCCAAAAATTACAAATGTTTTGGCCTTTAGGCATGACATTTAGGATTTTATTAATTACACTCAATCAGTCATCTTTCATATAAAGTAACCCCAATTCTTCTTTAAACAAGTTTAGATTTTTTTTTTTGTAAAGAAAAGAGTCAATAACCCTAAACCTTTTTTCTTCTTCCTAAAAAATACTAAAATGTCAACATCAACATCAGTTATTTTAAAATCCACACCCATCACCCATTTTTAAAATAGTATAAATTGTTTACCCCATGTCAATTGATCCAAAATCAATGTTATATGAAACACAAAGGGAGAATGCCTTGACCCATTTCTATAAAAATATGCTTTAGAAAAAAAAATAAACACCACTTTATATTAGACATTGAAAGAACAAGGCTTTCATTACAGGACAACCTTGTAAACCTAAATATTTGGAAAACAATTGATTCCAATGTGGCCTAATGCTATTCTTGTAAATTACATCAAATGGATGAACATAACTAAACAACATTTTGGTGAATAATGGAAGGGTCAAAAAAAATTTGATGTCATTTTGCTATCTAAATTCAGCACCAAGCCTAATAAGGAATTGTTAACTGCATTTTTTTCTTTTGTTTTGGTCAAAGTCCAATAATGCTTCCTTTTCAGGTATGACATGCAAATCATTAATTTTCATAGCTTGGATATAATGACAGGCTTATAACAAAATGGTAAGCAACTTTGTACTTCTATACAAATCTTGACGAGTCCATTTGAGGACTTCGTACTATGTACACTTGAATTTAGTACCCTGATGAAGAGAGGTGAAGAGAAAAAATACATCAACCATCACTTAAAAAACATATCAACATCCTACTATATATATATAAGCATTCGATCTATTCTGAGTGTCATAACCCGATTTTTTACCCTTTTTTTTTGAAAAATCCAAAAAGTAGCAAACAATAATAAAAAATCCAAAAAATTATAGTCTTGATGTATTTACGTTGTTTTTGGCATTTTCAGAGTCTTTTAAAAAAAAATTTACTTTCAACGCGTTCAGTTTTTTACATGCTTATTTCAAAATCATCGATCAATCGACATTGATATTGCCTTTTTTTTCAAGGATATCAAAATACAAAAAAACAAAAAAATATTTAGACAAGGAGACCAAAAGCAAAGGAGGAAAAATAAGGGACCAAAGTGATTTTTTTAGTTGCTTGGGGACCAGGCAATTGGGAGGAAAAAGATAAATTATTTTATCTATAAATAGATGGTTGTACCACACACACAAAGGGAGGGGGAATTTTAAGGAGGAAAAAAAAAGAGAAAGAAAAGAAAAGCCAAAAACCATTTTTCTTACTCTTCTCTCTAGCTCACACACACTCATACAAACACAAAAACATCATAACTCTATCTTGACAAAATGAGCTGTCAGCCATACAAAGAAAAAAGGCTATCATCTTCAACCCTTCATCTTCCCTAACAAAACCACTAGTAATAGCCTTTTTCCCCGTATTTAGTCTCCCGTTTTCAACTACCACTGTGAGCAACCCCCCACTGTGCAAGCCTTTATCTCAATAGTCATCATCTACACAACCGCTCTTTTGTCTCCCTTTTTGTTTTTTAACCAAAGGCAATCTCTCCTTCATTTTTTTTTCTCAACAACATCACCACAGTCACCCATTTTACCTCCTTTAATTTTTATTTTTTGAACATCAGCAACCCCTACCCATAACGCCATTTCCTTTCTTCTTCTCCATTGTAGGAAACCCACCAAGGCTAGTAGCTTTGCTCCCTTCACCAGCTATAAACCAAAACCCATCTTCTTTCTCCTTATTTTCAACTAAACCATTGCAAAACCCACCTCAATAGTACCAGCCGTGACCCTCCACACCAATAGCTCGTGACCAATCAAAGCTCTCTCAGTAGCACTTAAACAACGATGGCTTGTAAAAAAGAAAAGGAAACAATATAAGAAATTAATTAACTGGGAAGAACAGATCTAAACAAATAATTCAATCAACTGGTTATGTGATTTCCTTTTATTGTAGGCCATAGTGAAAGTCACCATTAGTGCAGGAAGAAATAGAAGAAAAATAAGAAGTTTTAGATCTACCGGTTAATAGTCTTTACCAACAACACGTGGAGACCACATGCTGCCACTGTTCCTACACTTCCATCCTTGATTTCAATAGTTCCTGGACACAGAAAACACTTTAAAAGATGAATTTATAACCTCAAATCTTTTTTTGGAAAACTATAAAATTTAGGACAATGTTTATTGTTATGTATAATGTTTTGAATTAGCTGGACATTGTTTATTGGATTTGTTGTGTTCTTGAGTTGAGATGGTTTGATAATTTATGCAGGATTGTTGGTATTTTTAAAAAAAGTTGGTTGCTATTTGAACATTAAATATTTGATTTGGGGATTATGTTTGAATTTATGTTGATTTGAGTTTTGATTTTTTGATTCATGGATTATGTTTAGGTTTGGTGTTTATTTGCTATTGAGTTGAGTTTGATTGATGAATAATTTGTTTTTTAAGTTGGTATCTTGTTTGATTTAAAACACATTATTGTGTTTTGTTTAACATGGCTTTAGTCAAATTTTCAAATGTCCGGAAGACAATTTTGCAATTAATTTTGGGTTCCTTATATTGTTTTACCCTTACATATTTAGTATTTAGAATTGTGACCTACACGCGAGATGTTTTTTTGGTATTAAACAAATTAATTCCCTTCTGTAGCAACAACAACAACAACAACAACAAAATCTTTCTTTCAAAAATACAATTTTTATTTTAATTTGCATATGGCCAAGTCTCTCAAAAATAAATTATATTTGCATATTTTAGCATATTAAAAAATCATAAAATAATCTTTTTATTTTTATATATATTTTTGGATTTAGTAACCAGTTTATTAAAGTCATGAAAACTTGACCTACATTTTAAAAATACCAAAGAATTTATCTTATTTGTTCCAATATCAAAAATTGTGAAGTTAAACGTTCACAAACGTAAGACGTATTTTTGATATTAAAAAAAATACAAAAATATAGTTTGACTCTAGAATGGCAAGGCTTTAGCCTAATATGATAAGGACCTCCTTACCGAAGAAAACTTTTCTTAAACCTTAGACATACCAATGACTAGAAAACACAACAATACCTTAGTTTATATCAGACAAACAAACAATGCAACTTATCTTAGGTAAGGTGTATTAAGGGTGATACATTCTTCCAATACATAACTAGTCTTCTTATCTAGACTTTAAAATTAGTTAGGGTTCATAATGACTAAATACTAGGTGGCAACTCCATCTCTTTTTTTATTGATAAGAAATAAGAATTCATTGTTCTTCTCTCCATCACTAGAGAGATCCTGATCTGAGAGGATGATCTTTGCTACGCCGCACACATATAATGTTAAGTTTAAAAAATCAACAAAAGCATATATAAAGATGGTAGTGACATTAGCTAAGGGTAGAGAGTAATGGTTTTAGGGCCTTTTATACATAACAATATTTACAAGGCTTTAAAAGAACATTAAGTCGGTTATGGAGATGACCCCATCTATGATAAAGGGAAACTTTTATAAAATGTTATGATGGATTTAAGCATGGTAATTACTTACTTTAAAAGATTCAACAATGTGAAATTGAACTTTAATTCAAACTTCATCTACTTAGGGAAAGCCTATTACAATCATTTTTTTTATGATTTTTCACTACATCTTTTAAAATATGAGTTTACTTCACTTTTGCTCTGTTATAGCTATAGTGCACTTGGTTCTTATAGTCTTGAATCTAAAAGAATAACTTTTAATAGACTCTCCTTGATTAAGATTATCTTAGCTAAGCTAGTCAATATCATATTGGGTTCTATTATATAAAAGTGCTCATAAAAATGAGTCTCTATCTCTTTTTAACTACTGATAGAGTTGGGTGGAAGTGTAGAGAACTAATGGAAAACTATTTTAGTTAGTGATGAACCATTAGTCTTAGTTTTATAAAAGGATTCATTGTATCATTGGCATATTAATCAAAGAATTTAGAGACGTGTTCCCTTATAGAATTTAGTTGTTTTTTTTAGAAAATTATTTAAATCAGCTATTTTTATACCTCTAAAAATTAGGTGCACGCAACCTGTTTACCCACTCTAGATATGGATGATTGTATGCAAGCCTAACTGTTTATCCAGTTTTTAGCCCCATCTATTTTAGGTGTTAGGCTAGCTCAACCTTATCTATTTTTTCTCGTACTTGCTAGTCAGCAGTAAGTCCTTAAGATGTAAGAGGGTTAGTAGTGTCTTGCTGGAAAATCACCTTTAAAGTGTTATTTTATCCATGTACAAGCTAGGTTATATGTTGGTAAAGTTGTTGGGCCATATAATTGGCTTAAAGCTACTTATACATTTGTGTAATGAGTGACATCTTATATGTGATTGGTACTCAAATGTTATTAGGTTTGCAACTATATTTGCTATGTTGGCATATAATATATAACATACTTCTAGAAACCTTTATACATTCCTTTTGGAGCATTAGTCATTGGAATGCACTTTGGTACTTTCTCTTCAAGTATATGTATGAAAGATCAATTCTATCTCAACTTGTTCTGAATCTGATTAAGCTTATCAATCATAATTTGCATGGTTCAATTGATTACCACGATATTATCATAGTAAGTCATGTTTGTTATATTTTCCATCTTTATTAATTATAACAAAAATAATAATATTTCTAAAACAAATAATAATATTTAGAATCTTAGGATCCAAGAACCTTAGGTTCTAATGAAGGACATAATCGAATTGGATCCTTACGCAAGACCCATTGACTGGGGTCCTGACGTCGGACCCATTCCCCTTAGGTCCAATATCATGACCCAAGCGCCACGTGTGCGCTTGGTCTGCCTAGCACACAAGCAAGTAGCTCAAGCGCCATGTGTTTGCTTAGTCTGCCAGCACAGAGGCAGGCAGCCCAAGCACCACGTATGCGCTGGTGTCTGCCCAACACACAAGTAGCAGCTCAAGCGCCACGTGTCCCACGTGGTTTTTCTTCGATAGTAATAACAGTTTTTTAAAATTTATTAATGATGATGATAATAATGATAATAATAGTAGTAATTTTTAATTTTATCTTTCAAATCAAATCAATGGTTGTCTTTTAATATTAAGAATAATGTTTTTCTAATTTAGTAATTATTTTATTAATAATAATATTTATAACACAAAAGATAATATTTTTAATATTAATACTTTTGATTATAGTAAAAATAATAATATTCATAACACAAATAATACTATTTTTAATTCCAAGAATATTTATAACACAAATAATAATATTTTTTATATTAAAACTTTGAATTATTATAAAAATAATAATATTATAATACAAATAATAATATATTTGATATGAATACATTGAATTATAAGAAAAATAATAATATTTAGAGCACAAATAATAATATTTTTTATATGAATACTTTGTATTAGAAGAAAAATAATAATATTTACGACATAAATTATAATATTTTTTATATTAATACTTAGAATTGTTGAATATTTTTAATAATATTATGTCACGGGCTCACTTTTTATTTTTATAAAAAATATCATAAAAATTTATAATATAAATAATAATATGTTTTCAATAATAATAATAATATTTTCTTTCAAAGTTATTAATTATTTTATTAATTATATAAATTATAATAAAAATAATAATATTTATCACACAAACATCAGCCCAAACGCCACGTGTGCGCTTGGTTTACCCAGCACACAAGCAATCAGCCCAAGCGCCACGTGTGCGCATGGTCTACCTAGTACATAGGCAGGCAGCCCAGGCACCAAGTGACATAGGCAGGCAATCTGACACGATCAAAGAGTTGATGTCCTATCCCAAGTGCAGGAGTGTCGAAGTAATAAATAACCCGGCAAGACCGGGGTCGAACCACAGAGAGGTGAATTATATAAATTACAAATAATAAAAT
>Ga0307515_10007051_pt1 | contig 22329 bp, 21 predicted proteins | sample 17_EM_MG_FD_194513 | JGI IMG/M metagenome (GOLD analysis project Ga0307515, IMG submission 194513) | Populus trichocarpa ectomycorrhiza microbial communities from riparian zone in the Pacific Northwest, United States - 17_EM | ecosystem: Host-associated > Plants > Roots > Unclassified | place...
CCCGGTACAAATTCACAAGACGGTTAGGAGGCGAAACCTGCAATCAGAACACCGATCGCACAGCGATCACAGGTGAGCCTCCAACCGGCGCGGGACTAGACTAGAGTTCGCGGCGAGCCCGCTGCACCGGTGCAGGTCGATCATGATCTAACCATCGGATTTGGTGCCATGGTTCCGCCCATTTCAACACCGCCAATACCGTGCGTCGTAATGGTAAGAGCAAGGTTTGACAACGTCGGATCCGAAACCTATTGCCAAAAAAAAAAAAAAAAGTGGTTCGCCGCTGTGTAGTCTCACCCGCTGCTCAATTTTGTGGGCGCCTTTTAACCTTACGAAGAATGGAGCTCGTAACGGTCACCACTTCCTCGCCTCAAACTTGAAAACTCACACATACAAGAAAGAATCATACTCGTGTATTGCATACGGACCCAGCTACTGCATGACCTCCGTGCAAGAACAAAAAGACCGAGCATAGATGGGCAACGAGCAGACGAAAAAAGTCCATCTTTCACAACATACAATTCAGCGGTCTCGAAGCAAGCGAAAGGGATGTAAGGACGAAGCAGAAAAAACCTGAGTGAAAAGGACTACCCAACACGAATAGTGGATGCCGTCAAGGAAAAGGAAACGAAAAAATTGCGGGAAGTAAATAACAGATAGAAGGAAAACAGAAGTGGGAAATGAGGAGAGATGGGAGAGATCGTTAAGACTTTATATCAGGGAACAAAAGATATATCGAATGGGGTAGGAGAAGAGTGGGACGGTATGTGGTTTATGTGGTATTGAGCGAGAGAAACATAGACGGACGGAAAAAGGGGAACAGAAGTAGAGGAGGGAGAGACAAGTGAACACTAAGAGCTACAAGAGGGATCAGTTATGCGTGCATTAACGGTTTGGCTTGGGGGAAGTTGTGCGAACATGGTGTACCAATGGGGACGAACGTGCGAGCGAAGAAGGGGGAGAGGGATGTGTGGCGTGGAGTAGGTCTGGAACCGGGAAATCCTGGAGAAGAACCTAGATGAACGATGCGTGACAACCCGTGGAAGCACCCTAGCGTCGACAAGAAAATGGGAGAGGGGGAGGATAAATGGACGCGAGCAAGATTAGGAAGAACATATAGCACAAGTGAAGAAAATGAGGTGGGTCGTGAGAAGCGGAATCGGTTAGGAATAGACATGCGATGCGAGATACACAATAACCATGGCCACCAGCCACGACCCCCCTTATTTTATGTCTAAGACAGAAGAGCGGTTAGATGGGTGCTCGCAAACGAGATGATAAGCCATCTCACCACTTCTACTAGAACCAAGGTCTCAGTTCGATAATGGCGGTTCTTCGACGTCCATGGGAACGACATCCTCATCTCCCACCAATACAGCATCCGGGTCGACAACAGCATCATCCTTGGGATATGCCAACGGAGAACGCATGTATACAGAACCCCCATGACCGGGCACCTTCCTCGTCCCGAGCGGCTTGTAAACATCCCTGCGACTGAAAAGCATCTTCGCAACAAGTTGACCCATATCGTTGGACATCCACTTTTTGTTCGGCCCCTCAACATCAAGGGCAGCCTTCGTAACCTCTTCAACACCCTCAACACCCATCGTCTCCTCCTGGGTCTGGGACGGTCCAGGTACATCATCTTGACCCGGAACCTGACCTTGACTTCGTAACACCTCTTTCTCTTTCTCCGTGCTCTCCAACTTGATCCTCAACAGCGATCGCAATTCTCGACATCTCTCCTTCTCTCTCTTTCTGATCTTGGTCTGTTCCATCTTCCTGGCGTATTCCTGCTGAAGTATGATCCTCCTCTCAATGGTGTCCACTCCTTCTGGAGGGCACATGCCTGCAGCGATGGCCTTGACCTTCTCTCCGATCTTGATCTCCCTGGCACGAGCCGTCTTCTCCGCATCCCGACTCCGCCTGCACAGTCTGACGAGCCGAACAAGGTCGTAGTCCGGATCAAGAGGACTCAGGCCCTCTGCTGTGTCGTCCGTGTTCGGAATATCATACTTCTCGAGCTCGGGAAAGTAGGTGAAGAAGTCGTCGACGTGGGTGTACTCCGGTGATGGGGACTGGGCGGCGTCAGAGAACTCGTCAGCCACATACAGACCCAGCGCGGGCCCGTCGTATAACTCGGGAGGGGTAGGACAAGTGGTTAGTGGCGGGGATGTCAGATTGATCTCTGGAAGTTCTTGATCGAAATCCATCACAGTGTCATCTGTCCCCGGGCCGGGAAGGTTCAGGATGCTAGACGACGGAGACATGTGACCGTAATCGTCTTCCAACTCTGGGAGAGACTTGCGGCGGTTGGGGGTAGACAACAACGCTGACGTGTCGTAGTCCTCGTCGTCATCGTCGGAATGGAGGGACAAGTCCGGGATGTTTATGAGCGGAGAACGGGGAGAAGAGGGGGATCTCAGCAGCTCCTCTCCATCTTCTTGTGAATAGTCAGTGGGCGACAGACAGCCCCGATCATCCCAGTGATGATTAGGATGTGCTTTGTAATCATAGCTGGGATATGAGAAAGAAGGAGGGATGGGGGCGAAATGCAGCAGATTATCATCGTGATGATCAGGACTGGTCGTCCAGCTACCATCGGCATCCATCCACCGGGGCGAACGATCTGACTCTTGTTGGTCCGGTAGGGACTCGAGACTCCACAACGAAGAGACAGTAGAAGAACGGGAGGATGAGGGAGTAGACGGGTCAAAGTCCATCTCTTCGAGCTCTTCGATAGGCGATGGGGACTCAGGAGACCAAACGGACCGAAGCGGTTCGTGACAGAGAGGTTGCGGGGGTTTTATACCGTCCTCCCACTCAAAAGGATCACGTTCTGTAAGGGACGTGTGTCCCACGTCCAGCCAGCTTTCAGCAGGCAAGGGCGAGGGCCGGTGAAAAAAGGTGGTTCCATCCTGAGCGCTGGCGGACGGTTCCAGGAAGGATTGGTCGTCATTGAGATGGGATGTCCTTTCCGGGGGTGAATGAGTGAGTGGGAGGGACCGAGCGTCGAGGTCGATCGGAAGGTGCAGGATGGAAGAAGACAGAGCGGCAGATGGTGACAATGGTAGCTCTGAAGGCTGCAGTATGTCGCAATGCATATCAGGAGAACGAACCAGTTCGTCCTGATGATAGGAAAGCTTTCCGTCGAGAAGTGGGGATAAGGTACGCGGAGAGTTCGAAGCTGATCCTTTGGAGAGATATGTTTGGGATAAGGTGGGCGATGGTGGAGTTGAGCGCAGCGATGAGTCTGATTGTGGCGATGGTAGAAGGAGGGAAAGTTCTGGACGGGATTGGACGTGTTTAGAGTCACTGTCGTTGTAAGAAGGGTGAGTCGAATAAACAAGTGATTCCATGTATCTTGCGAAACGTGTGTATCCTGGGTTAAAAGTCTGGGTCAGTTTTCTGGCCATTTAGACGAAGGATGGAAACAGGAGTGAGAGAAGGGAAGAGAAAAAGAGAAGGGAAAAAGGGAGGGAAGACGAGCAGCGAAAGCGAAAGAGGGCCTGCTGCGTATGCGGAGCGGAGAAGAGTGGGAGAAAAAAGTCTTACGGCGATGACCAAGGCAAATGGGTCAACTAGGACGCAGACATGGCACTAACGAGCGGCGGAGTGGAATCAGAAACAGGACATGGTGGAACTGGCAAAATGATCACAGCCAGCTCATGGACCTTGTGCACGATGAAGGGACCGGCACAATGTCAGTAGTCGGCTCGGGATGGCTGGAGCGTCTGTTGGGGGCGAACCCCCAAGCACTTCCAAAAATATGTATAAAAAATAAGAGTGTAAAAGAAAAATGCTTGCCTGGTCGCCGGGGAAAATCCAAAAAGGTAAAGAGTCGTTAGAGAAGGGGTCGTGAGTGGGTCGTGTCTCTTGCTGGCCGCTGGTCTTTTGTCGACTGCGGGAGATTGGACATGTGAGTGGCTGGTTGGACAGGGTGAGCAGTGCTTAGACGCGAGGAAAAGACGCGTAGAACCCCAGGGCACGTGGGGGATGGGTGCTCGGGGGCTGCGCCATACGAGAAAGTCGTGGCCTGCCTCGTTGATCAGTCTTCAATCCATCCAGCCACCTGCAAGGCTGACCGGCGCAACGGACTTTACATTTACTGACGTTCGGGGTGGTATTTTACTTTATTTTTAATTTTTCATTGGGTCGTGTGAGCAGCCGCCGGCCTTGAAACGGCCTGATGTGTGGGTCCACCGCATCGGCAGGCCACCGTGCACGATGCACGGTCGCACCTGGTTTTGGTTCGTTCCACTCTTCTACTCCTTCATTCTATATACCCTTCCTTCCCCTCCCCTACTTTCCCTTGTCGTCATGCTTATGATAAACCCTTACGATCGCTACGTCCCAGATAACTCCTCTTCTCCCGGCAATACTCCATTGAGGACACGCATATCATTTTCCCGCAAGGCTGCTCCTGTCGTGTCAATCACCACAACCCCTGCAATTCCTACGGGTCAGGAGAACCGCTCTCCCACAAGCTGTGTTCCCTTTCCATCGACCCCTCTGCTAGTCCCTTCCATTCAAACCCGTAATGATGGGATGCACATCCCCTGCTCAGGTGACCTCCTCTCCACGCAGGAATCAATGGAGCATATCCCATCCACCCGCTCGCACCACAGGCAGCGTTCAAACTCGGGCCTGATTTCCATCCAACAGCGGAATCCCCGTCCACTTGCCAACCTCAACTCCGAGTCACGTGCCTGGGTCGGGTATGTCGACTTAGGAAAGTCCGCTGCTGTGCTCTCCATAACCTCTTCTGGGGCTGTGTCCAGGGTGGCCAACGACCACCTGGGTAAGACCCTGGCAACCGCACGCCAAAGAAGATTTCAGCAACTCGATCGGAAGCGAAATGCCTCAATGGTCACAAAGAAACAAGCAAAGAAGGCGTCTATGGACGCCAAGTTCCTTATCACTCTCCACCATAGCATAACCTGGCATATCGAAAATAGGTCTGATGTAAAAGGTCCGTCCTTTGGATCCAGACCGTCCGGGGTTTCTGACGATTAGGAAATTCCCGTCTCCTCAGGATCCCAAGAGTTAGACGCGCAAGACGGGCTCCTCGCACAACGTATTTTCCAGCATCTAACCCAAAGGGGGCAGATCACTCACGTCCCTCCCCCGGGCCTCGCGTCCGAAGTCCATACGGACGAGATGCTGATGTATCAAGTTCCGGTTCCTTTCCCCACGTCCGACGCGTCCGCGCCAACTCCGCGTTCGCCTTCTCCAGCGCCCGTTCCCGGACCGGGTGTTATGACGATGCCGCAGATCGTCGCTGCACTTCATATGAAGCATCGAGATCGAGCCGCGAGGTCACCTCGCCCTAGGAACCCTGTGGCGAGAAAAGCCACAATGGTGGCCAATAGGTCGCCCTTGTCTCAGTTCTGTTGATGAGTTCGCTCCCCCCCCACTTCCGGTGTTCGTGTTTGTTTCGGTCTCTATCGGGGTTTCATTTACGACTCCTGTCCTCCTCCTACTACTCTCGACGCTTTGTTATCTGTTTTATCCTCGATTTACGACTCAACGACACGACACATTTACGACCCTACCCAAAGTTCTCTTTCACGAAACCTGCCCAATCCACTAAGCATCTCTTTTCCTTCATCGCATTTTTGTACCCATACGCCACGTTCACGTTCCCATCATACTCGCTAGCCGACCTTGTTTGTTTTCATGTACATCCTCGTTTTTGCCTCACATCGTTTGAAACGTCCATCATCATCATGATTGCATCGTACCCTACACCACTTTACTTCCATTCCACCCATTCCTGGTACATCGGACTACTCCATCGGTCGTCCTTCGCATTTCTAGGTTTCCCGTGTGACTTCTCGTTCATTCTTCATTCACGGTGAATGTCTAAATCAAGTCCACATGCATTTTTTTTGTCACGAATTCATATCCCCCTCACACCGTCTCTTTTCACTTTCACAACTGCATGCGTATCCTACCCCAGATATTAGTTTACGAAATCATTAAAACGGCTCCAGGCTGGAGCTCATCACACAATGGCCTGGAACCGAACGGACGGGCTTCCTTTGCGTCCCCATCCTATCAATCCGAAGGGCGTTTCACGTCTTCTCGACTATTACCCAGGGAAAGCTGTTGCCCCTGAATCACGGTCGCTCTTCACCTAGGTTTGAATACAGCAGTCACCTCACGCGAACTCGGTTCCACTCGCACTATTTCGACATTTCGCAGATCTAAGAACCCGTCTACTAATAATGCAGACAACGTTGGGTGAGAATTCTAACCGTTACCGTCCCTTGCGTAAAATACCGCTTCCGAATAGTAGCTCCTTCTCAATCCGGTCGAAGGGTATGGCACGGCGACGCTCAAGTATCGGCGATGGTAGAATAACCAACATCGACGTAAGCACGCAGCTCCTCTCCGAAAAGGATCGTTACCCATAGAACTCTGTATCAAGTGTTGGATAACGTGATTAGCAAGCAGATTTAGCCGTTCCCAAAACAAGCGCACACCCGCGTGCCCAGCACGCTGCGGTAGGAGTAGAAGCGGGAGTGAAAGTGTGGCTGATGGCAAGGTTGGAGTTGTGGGGTAAAAGGCGAAGGGTAGGGGGTGGGAGGCGAAAAAAAAAGGCGAGGAGAAAGACGCACAGAGCTCCAAGCATCATTACGACCGTTGCACCCGAGTTGGTTACCAGGACTCCCCATCGTTCAATGGCAGGAATGATGGAGGTCGATGCCATGGCCAGCATTATGTTCCTGACACCGCTGGAATACAGCAAATGACGGCACCACAGTCGACGTCAATAAATCAGAACCGACACGGCCACTTGGTCAGCGAATTGTGAAGTCGGCCGGAGCGAAGGACGACTTACGTATAGGCGGACGCGACCTCTGCGCTATGTGCGAGCGCAACATCCACATTATAAGCGGAGATTGGCACCAAAACGATGTCCATCTGGGTTGATAAGGATGTGTTAGTACCAGCGGGACCCTAGGTTTTCTCTGATCCGAGGATAACCCTCAACGCTGGTTGGTTTGATCCCCGCCAGATCACAGTCCTCGGAACTCACCCCTATCCCGTTAGTAAATAATAATAAAACAGACACAGCACCAAACCCGGAGTCCCGCCAACGTACGTGTTCGCGACTCCGAACAAGGCCGTCGATAGCGGGATCAACCAGATCGTGCCAAACAGCGCAGCCCTAAGACGGTCCTCAGCGACCCACTTCCCAGCCCTCTTCTTGCGCCGCTTCTTGATCATGATGTCGAAGACACGGCCAGCAAGCGGGCCGCCGACTTTTTTTTTCGCAGGTAGGGTAAATGGATGAACACGTGGAAGCGAAGAAGGACGAAGTGAGAACGGAACTAACTCATGTTCCCAACACCGGCCGGCATGAAACACGCCCCTATCAAGGCCTTACTACGGATGTTGTACCGTTCTCCCTGCAGTAGGTTATTACAAACCCGTTCCGTGGGAGATCGGAGAGATCGTGGGAGTCAAATCTGTGGGGATCCGTTGATCGAGATAGAAACAACGCACAAAAGTTGTTGAAATTGGGAGGAGGAGTACTATGATCGGAATGGCAACGATTAGGATCACATCGACAGTTTATCCCGTTGGAAGGCTCGTACCAAGGTCGGACAGAAAAGCCGTGGCCCCGACGAACGCCTAGCATGTTTCGGTCCACCAGGATCAGTGTTATCCACTGCCTCACAAACAATGGTTTGTGAACCTGACAAACGTTGACTCACCAGCGCGAGCAGGTTTGGCGAACGCATGTACCGCAGACACTTGAATGGATTCAACCACACCCATTTGAATTGACCACCAAACTCTTTGTCGACCCCACGAGTCCCAGGATGTGAGGTTTCGGGCATACCGATGTATATGAGCAAGTACGTCAGGAGGGCAACAATCCCAACCCCCGCTTGCATCAGCCGCCAAGATCCATATCTGCAGATCAAAATGGATGAATCCGTCAAGCGGATGGTCGATCCATCAACGTTAGATCCGTATGGCCGTGACACTGTAAAACATACTCCATGACAATTCTTCCGGCCAATGGGGCAACCGCAGGCCTGAGTAAAACAGCCTGCGAATAAACCATTTTCAGCATTCAACCCATGCACTGTGTGCAGAAGGATCAAAGACATACGCTGAGAACGATTCCCATCGCAGTTCCTCTCTCTTCCAACTTGTAGATATCTCCAATGATCGCTACGCTGGTCGACATGCTAGCCGAACCCCCGGCGGCTTGAAATGCCCTCCAAAACAGTAGTTGAGATACTGAACGAGAAACGGAAACGCCGAAAGATCCCAAAGCTAGACAAGGCACGGAATACAAATACACAGCCCTCCGACCATCTGTGGAACCAACAATCCATTTTCGCTGTTTGGATAGATCGATGGATGACTCACAGAAAGTTGCATACGCAGCCCAAGTCATACCGGAAAAAGAGTTAACAAACCACATTACGCTAACTGCCCAACTGTTGTTCGGGAGTTTTCTTCAGTAAAGAGTACGCCAAAAATGAGATACGCGTACCTGACGACCGAAACATCTGTACGAAACTCTCTCGCGACTTCAGGAATAGCGGGAATGAAAGAGCCCGAGACAAAGTCTTTGGGTTATAATACGTAAAAAACCATGTCGTTGCGCGGTCAGTCAGTGGCATATGAATACCCCTGAACCAGGAGCGAAAAGGTCGTACAGGGTATGAAACGGGCCCATGCGACGAGCGCGACGATGGTGCGTTTGCGGCGAGGCGAGAACCGGGAATAGATGAGATTGTGGTCGGATTCGGCTGCCTCGGAGGCCAAAAGTGGAGTTTGTTCTGTAGTCATGGCCTGAAGGGGAAGGTCTGCGATTGCGCAGGTTCATGAAAGATTATTGCAGAGTGACCAACTGGTCCCCGGTCCACAGTCGAGATCGGCGTTTTGGCCCTCTCCAGGTGAGCTGGTCCGAGAACTGAGATTGTTGGCGTGTTGGAAGATCACAACCCTTCGCTGAGTCAGAAAGGAGGAAATTAACGGGCGAGAGGAGAGGGTGAATCATCGTTCCGGGTGATTTATACAGATCACGGATCAGGGTGGGCCTCTCATGAAAGGCAAAGTTGATATCTGGAATCCAGAAAAGTCGTAAGAAATCGTTTCTGCGGTACCCAACTATCGATGCAAGATGTGGAAGTTCTTCCGCAAGGGGCTCGGGCGACCGTACGTGAAGTGCGATGTGCGTTTTCCGCACACCTTGATGGATCGATCGAAAACTGAGACTGACCGGAATTTCCCCCGCGTCAATAATGGATTGCAGATATGTGACTCCCAGGCACAGCCTGACCAAACCCGTCAAGAGCGCAGGCGGTACCGCGGGTACCTTCAATTCAGCCTCACACAAGCAGTTTCACTTGGATGGAGTCGCGGAGCCCCAAATTCTAATTCACAGGTTTGGATCGTGGACCCTAGAGAAGTACCTGATCTGTGTCTTCCAGGTGCCTTCTCTTCGGTACATAGAGAACCTCCCGTAGCGGAGACTTTTTTCCGTTCGGGTGCTTGGAAAAGCTGGTCGGTGGAAGTCAGCCGCCGATACAATGGACCACGTCGGGTGGATTCAGATGTTCCCCGTCACGGCAACCGCTCAGACGCCATCGATGGATCATACCATCCCCTTTTTCGTCTTGCTTTGTCGCCATCGATCTATCACCCCGAGTGGTTATGAAGTGGTAATACGAGAGAGCCACCAGGGTACATGTTAGGAGCGCTTTGCTTTGCTCGTCTTGCAGTTGTTCGATGAAAAGCGCCAGAGACCGAGCAATCCTTGTGGTTATGTATATGGTCTATTCACTACCCTCTGTCTCACATATCTAGGGTATTTTGAAGAAATCGGAAGGTCCGAGCGGAACTCTCATGGTGCCCACAATCGGATTCAGTGAAGACTTTGCATGAACGTTTGCCCGTGATACTCCGGGGCCTTACTATTCCGATTTATTACGAGCCAACCTATCAGTCGCTCTCGCCCGAGCGAGGTGCTGAAGTGTCGTCGTGAGTACTGAAGTACCGACTGATAGATTGGATTTAGGTTTCCTGATACGGTCAGGCGTGGCCATCTTGCGTGGCCCACCGCCCCGGTGCACGAGCAAGCGCCTTTTCCCACATATCAATGTTGCACTACTGGCAGTGTTTGATGATAGAGAGATCGTTGGCAGCCTTGATCCATATCACAATCAGTCGACAGTTTCAAGGTGTTTCGCGGAGCTACTTCAAAATCAAACGGAGGGTGGACGGCAAAGTGCGGGGGTTCTAAGCTGGCATATCGACATGCCAACGAGGTAGCCTTTCCATGCTCGGGAGGTGTCATTCGTACAAGACCACGAATTCCATCAGGCGTTACAGAGAAAACCTTACGAATCGACTCGGCGGTTGTCACGCAACTACGCGGACTGGTAAAATGGGTGGCTAACCGCACAGTGGCTTCGGTGTATCCCAGTAGGGTCACTATCCGGTTTTGGTCGCCCCAGCAACTGGCTGTGGCACCGCGAAGGGCAGAGAAAGTGTTTGCGTGGCCGTTGCCGGCAGTAGGCTAGTTGATTACCCGCTGGCACCCGTTTCTTATCCCGGACTCACCTCCTGTCGTATATATGGTCTGCTGTTCTACCCACATGCTCGAAGAATTGTGTGGTTCGCATTCAATGGCAGGAAGCATGAACCACGTGATTGGCAGGTACCAAACGTGGGAACCCTTTATTATTAAATTGGAATCGAGAAAGACGCAGCTTGCCGTTCTCAATCACCTGGATGCGTTTCTGCCTCGGTCGCGAACCCCGACGGCTTCTCTACCATCGCCCACGGGGCGCCGCGCCGAATCGGTTCGCATTGCGTAATGCCAGACAAAACCGTGGAAGGTTGTTTACTCTGAAACTTCACCCGAAATGATCATGGGATGCCACTGCCACCGGCCGACAAGGGCCCAAGCCTCAAGGATCACGGATACCCGTCTCGGTGTTGCTGGTTGGACGGGCCAGGTTGTGTGGGTTTCGCACCACACACACGCCTTCTCTGGATTCTGCCTTTCGTTATCTCTATCTCTTGTTCGCTATTCGGGAGAATCGTCACGGCCCCCAGGCACCGGCGTCGCGCTCGCAGTCCCGACATTCAGAACGGTTAGCTTACGGTTGTTTGCGTTTCGGTAGACCGTTTTCCACAGAATACAACCCCAATCGTTTTGTTCGCCTTTCGACCGTATTGGGGTCCGGCACTCCGGCATCGCAGTGTCGGCCGCTCCTTACTTTGGGCTCAAGCAGGTTGGGAACTTAATCTTCCCGTTCGATTTTCGGTCTGCAGGGTCACCAACGACTCGCGATTCGCGCTGGGGACATTGTCGTTGGTTTCCGTGAGCGGCCCGATAACGGGGACCAGTTCTACCCAGAAGACCTGGCTCCGGCATTGTGCCACATGCCGGGGTGCCGAGTACGAATTTGGGGCTGTATCATCTGGAGAACAGTCTATCGAAATAAAACCTGCTGTAAGCTTGCGACATTCAACACATTTTTCTTTCAAATTGACGCCCTTATTTGGTTCCGCGCTACGTGCTTCTCCAGCCCTCTCAGCCCAATGACCCACATGTCTTTCGCCCGCGGAACGGAGCGATCAGTTGAAACAATCGAGCTCCTCACCCACCGACCAAGGACGTGCAAATCGGGTCGCTTTTCTTTGTTGGGTTCTCTGCCGCGACTGAACCTTTGGTAGTCTCTGAACTGGGGATATTCCTAACACTAGCAACCGCGGATTGCGGGGATCATCGGGTGGTTGACCGGCCCCACAATCTCACTCAAGTAAAGTGATCGCACACCGTCCACAATTCCATGCACAGGAAAACTACAATCTGATAATGCAGCATAGCTGTATTGGGGTCCATTCCCATCACCTCTCGGGTTCACACCATCTCGACGGCCTGTGTCCGCCGTCTCACGAGACATGGTCCTTGGTATTCAACCCCTGGTAGCAGATCTGATGTCCTCATTTTTCTCTTCGGGCACCGCATTTTCAGTCCCAGACCCAGCTTTGGTCGTACTTTCTATGTCGCAGATCAACTGTGATAGTGATGCAGCCGTCCGTGATGTTGGCGCCATTTGGCCGCCTTTTGTGCGAGCAGTTCATGTCCGGCTCAGTTCATGAAGTACCGTGGCGAGCGGCATCAGGCGTCAGCCCGGACTGGGGTGGAGTATAAGAACTGGGAGGTTTCGACACATCTCTCCATCGCAAACTCCCCGCCTCCCCAGTTCTCAGAGATGTGCCGCTACAGACAGTACGTGTGGTGTATCGGCGTCGCCCATTCACTAACCCTTGGGATTCGCCTCTTCAGGGTCAATATATATTACACCGTGTGTGGACACAGTGTCCCTCAGGTAAGCAGCTCTCCCACCATCTAAGCAGGACCCTGCTCAATTTACTCATAGCGCGATGAGATTGTCGGTGACCGTGATCGAAACTTCGCGGGCTGTTTTGGCATCTGATATCGTTGATACCCAGCTTACCTGTGAAGACACCAGGTGTATCTTCAGTCCTAATCACGGTACAGCCTGTGACCCTTCTACTTGCAGGAAAACCTGCTGGCAACGGTACATTCGATCACTCGCGCGAGATTCCCTTCCCTGACTCACGATTCACGTTCGCAGCTTCCAATATCCTCAGCAGTACAGTAAGCGATCGGTGCTACTTTTGATCGGGTTTGACGCACTGACCCGAGCTACCCAGCCCCTCACAACAGTTCCCTTTGCCCCAGATGCAGCCAGGGCAATAGATAGAATAGATGTACTATTCGCAGTACAATACTCTTCCAAGCTTTTTTCTGCATATTGGAAATCTCAGTCACCTGATCCTCAGTATAACGAATAAGACTCTATTAGTTACCTGAGCAACGTCTTAGTCAACTAACTGCAAGAAATATAAGTAACTGTGTGACGAACGAACAATAAGAGAAAAGTAACTCACTCCTCAGTATAGCGAACAAGACTGAGGAGTGCCAGCAAATCGAAAACGTACTAAGTGTCCGTATGTCAAAACAAGTATAAACATATGATCGGAAAGGTGAAATGCTATCGACGCGTCCGTCGTATTTGAACATTATATAACTTGTTCTTTTCAACCCTGATAACGTTCCCCTAATCACAGCCACGATGCCCGAGCCCCGAACGGCGGGCGATGATTGTAGGTTGCGATCTGATTTCATTATCGGAGGCGGGTGGATTCATCATGATCGGCCCGCACTCGTGTGAATCTAGACGCATTGATGACCTGCCCTCGGCGTCGAAGAGATTTCAAGCCGTGATGTGTCGCTGTAAATGCGTATCTCTAAATTTCCACATCGTAATAGTACAAATGACAACTCCGTGATAACCTAATGGAGTCCCCCGGCGTAGACGGTCTTGAAGCTGGATCTCTCAGCCCAGAGCTTCCAGTAGGCAACAACAGTTGGGGGAACAGGGACACCCAACTCCTTCTCGTAAGCAAGGATGCCGTTGGCATCGTTGGGGGCGAAGACTGTGGAAGCAATACGAGCGAGCCAACCGATGAGGTGGTAGTCGTCCTCGCCGGGCTTCTCACCACCGAGGAAACCGCTCGCGGGAAGCTTGGTGGAGATGATCTTGAGGATCAAGTCGCAGATGTTGGCAACGTGGCCGGTGGAAGCCTGGAAGAAACCGTTCTTGGCCTCTTCGGGGGCCTTGTACTGATAGACTTTAAGGAGACCACCGTTGGCAGCGATCTTCTCATCGTAGAAGGCCTTGAACTCGGCAGCCTCGGGGGTGGCGGAGATGCGCTCAAGGGCAGCTTGACCTGATCGAAGCGCGTGAACATCAGAAGTGAATACAAACACCTCAGGCCGAGAGTGATCGACGCACGGTTGGCAAGGAAGACTCCGGGGATGCTTCCGGCCTTAGCCTTGAGCTCCTCATCACTCCTCTGTCCACGGGATCACGTAAGTCTGAGGCCAGGAATGGTGCGGAACGGATGGGGCCACTTACCGCCAAAACGAGGGCAAAGTTAGGGTCATACTTATCCTCATGGATGAGATCGGTGAAAGCAGTTGGCTTGGCCACTGGGGACGAGGCGATCGAGTTCAAATAGGAGACGACAGATTTGGTGTCGGTGTAGACGCTAGAACCAACGGTCAAAGTGGGGAGAGTGGCGCTGGAGTTGAGCTTGAGGAACGAGGGCTCGAAGTTCTCGCCATTCAGGAGGTTGACCGGCTTGAACTCAACGTCAACACCGAGCTCAGCGCTGAGAGATATATTAGAATACGCCGGGTATATCCCCAGATGGGAAGATACTCACACGGCAATCTCAGCAACGGCAGCCCAGACGGAGTGGTCGAAAGTGTATACAGTTGGCTAGCGGGAGGAGGCATCATCAGGAGACCAGCCGAGGAACAGGGACTGGCAGAGAACCAACCTTAGTCATTGTTGGTTGGTTGAGCGAGGAGGGCAGATGAAAATGAAGTAGAGAGGTTGATGAGAATCCCTGGACATCTCAGCCGGTTTTTATAGTAATGGGGGCATGACGAAGATCCATGGTTAACGGACACGTGAGGGCGCGCGCCTCGGGAAGGTTTGTCAGACTGGGACCCATTTTGATGAGAATCAGTACCGGTCTTCGCGCAGGGTGGAAGATGACCGAGCCATTACCGATGCCAATCGTGGTAAATACGGCTAGCATGGGGACAGCATATATGCATGATGCGATTAGTGTGAGAAATGGTACAGTAAGTCCACAAAACAGAATGCAAAAGACCGGAATACAGAAAGGGCTCAATCTCACAGCAGAATGGACAAAGCATAGGTGTACATGTTGTCATCTCCCTATCCCAATATTCGGTGGTGGCGGGGTTTTCGTTAGTCCGTTCTCCTCTATGACCCCATTTAATTGCACGATCCGCTTCTTCGACAGTTCGTTCTGTCTCTCCAGTGTCCTGTAAGAGCCGCGATGAGTTCGGGCCGCCATCACATCTAGTCGCAACCACCGTAATGAAGGATCGATACTCACTTGACTGCAACTTCTAACTCCATCGTTCGCTCCTTGGCCCCTTGCCGTTCCCGCTTCACCCTCTCCTCCGCTGCCTTAAGGCGGGATTCGTATTCCTTAACCCGCGCCTCCCATTTGTTGTCCGCCGCCTGCGTCTTCTGATTCATCGAGGTCATCTTCTCCTCGGAAGCAGCCAGTTGATTCTGAAGATTGGTCAACCGTCGTTCAGCGTTCGTAGCACGGGCCGTAAGTGAACGTATTTCCATCAGGGATCCACCGCCAGGCATGCGACCGAGGCTTGTCAGTTGCGACTGCAATTCGGCATGTGAAGACTACCCATGTAATCGTTAGACTCGATGTCGTAATCGATTTAGTTAAGTGATCCACACACACCTTGAGAGCCTCGATCTCCCCCTCTTTGGCGCTCATCTTCTTCCGCCATGCCGACTTCGCCTCCGCGATCGCTTTAACACTCGTCTCAAACTTGTCCAGTTGTCTCCACCTCGATTCCATCTGCTTCCTCATGTCATTGAACTTTTCAGTGAACCGCGTTTCAGCTTCTTTATAACGCTTGTCGAAATCCAACTGGATCTGGCTGAGGGCCTTGAGCCGCGTTATCAGATTGTCGTGGAACACGCTGAAGTTCGTGAAGGGTTTGGTTTCAGCCTGGCCATGCTTCTTCTGGTATAAGAATGCATTAGATAAGCTGGGACCGGTTCACTAAAGCAGGCTTACCGGCGTCTTGTCTACTCCAAGGATTTTATCCATGTATTGGTAGATGGTGAGGAGTAGAGTGTTCCTCTCCGTAAGTTGATCCCGGTATTGCGCCTCCGCGGACATCAAAGAACGTTGATCCTTGGATAATTTCTGCTCCAACTCCTGGACTCTGGCACGTAACGACGCGGCCTCTGACTCTGCGGTCTTGAGGCCAGATTGTGTATCGTCAAGCTTCTCAGAGATATTTAGTCGCGCCTGTGTCTGAGCGGCCAACTGAGAGGCAAGGTCTCGGTTTTCGCCATGCAGTTTGTCAAGGACGTTATCGCGGTCCCTGCCCTTGTTGTCTTTCTCGTCGAGGTCCTTCCGAGCCCGCGCAAGATCGGTTTCCATGCGTTCCAGGTCACGTTGGAGGCGGTCGACCTCCAACTGCAGCGAGAACTTCGCGGTGGTATGCGTCTCGCCCGCCCGTTTTGATTCAGTCTCCAAAGTCTGTAGGGCACCCTTCACGGCTTGGTACTCCATGTTCTGTTGATCAAGGAGAGACTGCGTCCGGGTCAGGTCCTCGAGTGCAGATTGGAGGGCTGACTCCTTCGCTTCAATCGACTTTCGCTGACGACGGTATTCAGCATCGTGTTCTTGATCCACCGCATCAGCATCACGCACAAGCTCGTCCCTCTCATCCTGGAACTTGTTGATCTCTTCGATTAGGTTCTCTACGTGACGAGCCAGCTCGTCTCTCCCGTGGAGGGAATTGTTGAGTTCCGTCTTACACTGGTCGTAGAGTTCAGTCATCTCATCGAGTTGCTCCTTGTAAGATGCCAGTTTCTGAGGATCGTGAGTTCGTGTTTCCGTTCAGAGATATCCAAGTAACACAATACCTCTCGTAACGTGGCAGCTAGGATATCGTGTCGTTCCTTCTCAGCAGCGATGTCGTCCTCGATGCGTAGTTGCCCCTCCTTGAGGATGTCATTCTCTTCCTCCAGGAAGTAGATCTGTTGTCCGAGTTTCTCGATCTCGCCATTGGCGGCCGCAATCTCGATGTCCTTGTCCTCAGCATCCTGCTCAACCTTCGACAGCACTTCTTCAAGCCGTTCGTTATGCTCCTTGGTATCGGCTTCCAGCTGATCAAGCTCCAAACGAGTGTGGTCCAGTTGCGCTTTGACGTCCATGAGTTCTTGATTGAGGTCCGACACCTCAACCCTGTAATCGTCTTCCACCTGCTGAAGTATCCGCCTGTGTTCGTCGAGGAGGTCGTTAATCTCCCTCTCCTTCATCTCCAGGTCGTCCTCCCTCTGTTGAAGCTCGATCTGGGCAGCCGCGTACTTATCTCGCATGGTGTTCAGATCATCCTCGACGGCGGCTTTCTCCTCCTCCTGGTCTAAGAGCATAGCTCGACTGGCACTCCGTTCGATCGACTCGGCCTCTCGTCTCCGTTCCAAACCTTCCATCTGACCCCGCAGAATCCCGATCTCCCCTACGAGAAGATCCCTATCGTCTTCCCATTGTTCCTTCTCGGCCTCCAGGTCCACGAGCTTGCGCTGCATGGCACTCGCATCTTGCCGAGCTTCGATACGAAGGGGCGTGTTGGGTTTGCCTTCAGCTTGGCTCCGGATGCGCTCAAATTCGTCGTTATTGTCCTGGAGTAATTGCCGGATATAATCGAGTTCCTCGTTCTTGCGCATAAGTTCCTGATCCTTCAGGCGCAAAGCCTCGCGTGCATCGTCCAGCTCGAACTCCAATTCCCTCATCTCCTGGGCGCTCCTCCGGAAATCTCGTAGTTCCAAGGACCTCTCCTCTACCGCCAACTCCAGGTGTCGAATCTTGTCCTCGGACTCGGCCCCATGACCTTTCCTCCTCCGCAGTTCCTTCAACTCCCTCTCCCGCTCCGCCAACCGCTCTTCCAGGTCCCTTGTCCGGGGATCTCCTTTCTGCAACCGCTCCAACTCCTGTTCCAATTCGAGAATCAGCTTCTTCTGTTTCTTCAGGTCTATCCGATGCTGCTGAACCTCAATCTTAAGATTGATGTTCTGCTTAAGAGCTGCTTCGATTTGATCGGGGGCGAGCTCGGCAAGTCGTTCTTCGAGGAAATGCACTTTGAGTTTAATATTGAAGTTCTCCTTCTTCAATTGATCGATGTGCTGTTACGCACAAGACCGGTGTCAGATAGGGTCCACAGGGATGTAAGCAGCGTTCGTGAATATACCTTTTCTTGGTCACGGAGGGTTAGGTTCGTAGCAGACTTGGAAGCGGCAACGCTTTGTCGGGATTTGGTGTGGGTGGGGTGGGGTGTGGCGGGGTCGTCGTCAAGTGACCACTTCTTCTCCTTCCGAGGAGTATCAAGGACATCGACGTCATCCTCTTCACCACCGTAGGACAGGTTACTGAGTCTCCTGATCGAGAGGGCAGTCTCATCAGTAGATAAAGCCGGACGTTTCGGTTGAGACGCAGAAAAGAGGCCAGTGAAAGACGGGACTGTGGATTGTGCGGTGGTATGTGTAGGCCTTGGTGAATTTGTTCTGGCTGGGCTCGGGAAGGAAGTGGAACCAATCGAGTTCAACGAGAGGTCTGGGGGCGTCCCAAGTGATTGCGAGGAATTATTACGAAGTTGAGACATCCGTCTTCACGATCCTGCGTGAGAAACAACATAGCATATGCGTGAGAGATTGAACCAGGAGGGTCATGGTCAGTGTGTACTCACGAGTGTTTGTTCCGTCTCTGTGGGTACCACGACTGATGTCGTCCACCACGGAGACAATCCTGATGACGGCCAAGCGCAAAGTCCGACAGGAAAACGTCTCGTATGTGGTCGGAGCACTCGTGGCGCTGGTTACCGTCGTTGGAAAATGAAAGATCGAGAACTGGGTTCCAGACGGAAGTCCACCGTCAAGTTAGCTTGCCGATCACGTGGCGCTTGTGTTGACGTGACTGAGTTCAACCCAGGGGTTTAAACTTGCCCCTACCTTCCAAACTACCTTCAGTCATGACAACGGTTAGCATTGCCTGTAGGAGAACGTGCTATTTTCTGACTGATTACGCTTCAGATAACGCGACAGATGCCTCAATCAATCCCGTATCAGCGCAACACGGAAAAGATTCGAGAAGCCAGAGAAGAACTCATTCAGGGGAATTCGGATGGTTACTTCCCGACGGTGCATACAGATAGGCAAGATACGTGCAGTTCGTCGTCGCTCAACTCGCCAGATATTCCCGAGGACGTTTGTTACTCGAGGCAGTCGAACGAATCAACCCTCGACGAGTTAGGATCCCTAGGCGACTCCCCGTCTTCTGAGTACACACCTCGCCCATACGATCACCTGGCAAGACTTGTTGTCCGAGAGGAGAGCGTCGAAAGTCATGAACTTCTACGACCGCCATCAGGATTGCAGACCCCTAGCGGCCATCCGAAACCAATCCTCAAGCAAACTCTTACCTCACTTCTCGCAGAGAAACGCTCCTCGTTAGACGATATATTGTCGACTAGCCCCAGCATAGAGCCTCGACAGCCTCGTCGTGTTAGCTTTGCGGATGGGATTGAGTTCTCGCCATCTGTGGCACTCACCCAAAGCGAAGATCCGGCCCCCTCGGTCTCGGAACTCGAGGACTCGACCACGGAACAGCGCCTGAGAGGGATCGCACGGATGCTCTTCTTTGAGCTCGAACGGAGACTCAAAGTCGACACGCCCACACCAAACAATGGCAGCAACTCCTTCCCCCGCTCATCTTCGTTGAGTTCGATTGCTGAACCGGAACCATTGGTCGACTTCGTCCGGGTTGTGCCTTGGAATGGTCGTGGGCACCGCTCTGGACGAGGTCCCAACGGTTCTGGTTCATTGAAACAAATCAAAACCGAGGTCTTCTCTTGGTGCAACCTCCACGGTGACAACGCTTATGACGGAGGTCCGAAACAGATGGTCGAGCTGCGCACACTTCCGGTAGAATTACAGGATTTGATTCTCGAGTTCGAACGGAGTCGAGTTGAACAGACACAGGGGCACGGTAAAAGAAAACGCTGTATGGTACACGTCGATGTATCCCAAGTCTTAAATCCCTCTTAAACTTTACTTTGTCTCTCTTACTTGTGATTGTCTTGAAACCGATGCAAAAAAAAACACCGCAACGGTCGTGAGGACGCGGATGATATCAGGGATCACCGAGATGATCATCAGGCGTTTCTACGCCGAACGATATAACCCAGTCCAGCAAAGTTATTCCCCACTGTTGTTGCCAAGGACATAGTATGGACTGGTGTCCCTCTTCTTGGAAGTCAAAGCCGGCGGCGCAGGTCTGTACTCCCTCCCAACTTCGCACTTTCCATTTAACTGAAGGTTTGACTCCAAGGAAATCAAATATGGGGATGAAGAGCATCTCCGGAGGTCAATGAACTCGCTCCAACTACGCTGTATGTCCACTGAATGAGGATCCCCAGGGTGTTGTCCAAGATTGCAACTCTTCCGCCGCTAGTAGCGCCGTCTGAGGCAAGTTCTCAATCCCAAAATATCACTGGGATCAGTCTGAAACGGCGTTAGCAGATTGAACGTTTGAGATACCAACTCTCTCAAGTCCAAGAGAACAAAGGGTTCCTCCTCCACGCTGGCGACTGTGCAGAGAGCTTCGACGCTTGCACGCATGTACGTCCCTCAAGTACTTCCTACATGTGACCTCACGAACGACATCCGTAGGAAAACATCACAGCAAAGATCGGATTGATCCTCTCCTTCTCTCTGATCCTGATCTGGGGTGCCCGTACACCAGTGGTTCGAATTGGTCGCATAGCAGGGCAATACGCGAAACCTCGGAGCAGCCCAACTGAGAAAATCGGTAATAGAGTGGTTCCGAGCTTCAGGTGAGTAGTTACAAGAGTTTCCTCCAACGGTTTGTGTTTACGGGTTCGCATGTCAGGGGTGACAACATCAATGGGTATGCCTAATGCGTTTAACCAGTCACTCAAGTTCCACGCATTCGTACTGAGCGCTTCTCTTCCTCAAAACAGTCTGGACCCTGACGACAGGACACCAAACCCTGACAGACTCCTCAGGTACGCCGGGCACTCGCCCAGACATATATTCCGTGTTCGTATTCGGAGTTTCTTTGTTGCAGTGCCTACTTTCACTCTACTACGACGCTGAACTACATTCGCGCAATCCTCTCCTCTGGGTTTGCATCTCTCAACCATCCCCGGGATTGGTCTCTCTCCCATGTCCGTTCTGCCGCTCTAAAAAACGAATTCGAGGAGATCGTGGCGAATCTGTCAGACGCACTCGATTTCTCGAGGGCCATTGGTATTGAGACCGGAAGCGAGAGTGCGATTGGGTACGAACGAGGCGGCGGTTTAGGATCATTCGGTGCCGTTGATTTATACACCAGGTCTGTGTATCCTTCCATTCCCAAAGGTATTGACCCTCTAACGACAGTGTAGCCACGAGGGGCTCATGCTCGATTACGAGGAGGCCCTCACTCGAAAACTAAGGAATCCGTTGCCGCAGGCCAAGGAACCTCAAAGCTACTACAACACTTCTGCCCACTTCCTGTGGATCGGAGATCGTACGCGACAAATTACGGGAGCGCATATCGAGTACTTCAGAGGTATCAGGAATCCGATCGGCATGAAGGTTGGTCCGAGCATGGAAACCGAGGAGCTTGTACGGGTGCTCGACGTTCTAAACCCTGACCGAGAGAGCGGGAGGGTTACCCTGATCACTCGGTATGGGGTAGGGAAGGTAGGGTCTGGGCCATACGCGAGAAGTCACCTCAACTCACCCCGGGGTAAAGATAGAAAAATACCTTGCTACACACATCAAGGCGGTGAAGCAATCTGGACACCCCGTAATCTGGGTTTGCGATCCCATGCACGGAAAGTAAGTTTGCACGAATACAGCGCGAAAGCCGTCTTTGACAAAATTTCCAGCACTGTAACGTCCTCTTCTGGGCTCAAGACCCGTCAGTTCCGGGATATTGTTGAAGAACTCACCCTCTGTCTGCGTATTCACGAGCAGTGCGACTCGCGGCTCGGTGGAGTGTCGCTTGAGTTCACCGGAGAGCTGAACGAAGAAGGGTTCAGTGTGACCGAATGTTTGGGTGGTAGCATGGAATTGTCGGAGGATGAACTTTGTCTGCGCTATCAGGTAGTTTGGGGTTTGATTCAATTATTTGCACGGCTGACGATACTCGGTCTTCCAAGTCGTTCTGTGATCCCCGACTTAACTTTGAGCAATCGCTTGGTATGTTGCTCCCGGTCAATACTGTGTTCCTCTACTGAAGTAAGTTTCTAGATGTGGCGTTCTTGATCTCCAAGTACCTCAAAGAGCGGCGGACCGGGAAAAAAAGATCGCCGGACGAGTTATCACCGTTGGGGAACAAAAACGTCGTGTACGATGCACTGCGGGCACAAATCTGACCAACCCAGAGGATGAACAGAGTATATAAGATGAGGATTTGTTGACTGCGATAATTTATTCATTCGTTTGAACATCGGTTGTTGACGTGAATGTGGCAAAAAAAACAATGCCTAGTACCCGGGTTGAACGAGTGACCTTTCCATTACAAGTGGAACGCGCTACCACTACGCCAACCAGGCATTATAACAGAAGGCCCCCGAATGTGAGTATAACTACGAGCAGATTA
>Ga0307515_10007053_pt1 | contig 22325 bp, 13 predicted proteins | sample 17_EM_MG_FD_194513 | JGI IMG/M metagenome (GOLD analysis project Ga0307515, IMG submission 194513) | Populus trichocarpa ectomycorrhiza microbial communities from riparian zone in the Pacific Northwest, United States - 17_EM | ecosystem: Host-associated > Plants > Roots > Unclassified | place...
TGTTGCTTTATTTCAGTTCTTGTGCAGACATCAAATAGACATGGAAGGAGACAGTCTGCGAGTTGGTTTAACAAAAGACATTCAGCAAAGTGCACACCATACAGCATTTCTGATTGTGTCATCAATATCAAAGACACTTTGACTTATTTGAGCATTTAGCCAGCAGCTATTAGTATTGAAATAGACACTTCAATTATCCTCTTCTTCTAATTGTCTTTTGCCAAATACCTCCCACTCTATTTCCAGTACAGAATACCAATTCTTATAATATATACCAGAAGTCTTGGATATATTTCCACTATTGAAGTTCTCCAGTATACACTTTAACTCATTCTCTATAATGATGTAATACTTACCATCAAATTCATGATTTATATCACCAATTGGAAATCTCTGATTTATCTGGCAAATGCAATAACAATGTCTAAAACTGTTCCAAGAATACAATGTAATGCATCAACCTGATTGATATTTCTATTCTTGCAGTTATTTTCTGCAATCTACTCTAGTATCTCATTCTTATCATTGCAATTTAGCCAGATACCAGTATGTTCATTCTCAGCTACTTTTAGAAACCTAGCTGTCTCTCCCTGACTTTTACTTACATATAGTGAAGCATATCATGCTGAGTTAACGAAAGCCTTGTGGGGCATCTGAGCCTTTTGAGCTGTCCCGAACAGATAAGGAAGAACCCATAGAACTGGTGGAGGTATCAGTTGAATGGATAAATCAAAAGAATATTAGCTTTAATCGAATAAATAATGTCTCCAGACATGGCTTTGCGATTTATATAAAATTCCTGGCTGAAGCTAATTACAACAACCAATATAACCTTGAGAATATCATGACTATTTGGTGTGCATAGTGTTGTTCAAAATTTAATATTCAGTTGCTCCTGGTAGACATCAGGTTCATATTCTCAAGAATTATCATTAGTGAAATACTCTGGATACTAGTTACTTCTTATACTTCTGATATTTTCATTCTCTCTATCTGCATCATTTGATAATACTTACCATCTCATTGTGGTTCCCAACTAGAGTCTATTTGAAGTTCAACTGATAGTTGGATATCTGCACAACCTGTCTAATTGCATTAACCTTGTTTTTCACAGCAGTTGATTTGAAAATAGTTTATTTAGCAATAATACTTTGCCTAACAATTTAATAACTATATAAGTAACATACTGTTGACTTCCAGCCACCAATATCTGAGGATAATATTCCAGAATAATGTGTGAACTATCAACAAAAAGTGGGCCGAATATCATGATGATACATATTAGTTTCTGTCATCTGTCTTCCCATTCCGTATCGGTATATCTAAGATTCACATTTCTTACCATCTTAACCAGGTCATCTGATTGTACTCAGGCATATCAACACCCCAATACAATAGAATAATACACTGTAGCTGTTGACATCATGTTCTTTCATAGGTGGTGTTATAATATTCTTGTGTAGTCAATTGGGTAATATTGTCTATCATGGGTATGCCATGAGTTATATTTGACATCTTATAGTGATCATTGCTTGCTTTAATTTTCAAAAGATGGAGGAACTGCAACATTGAATATTAGAAGGAGTAATAAGGTAGTCCCGGAACATAAGAATAGTTATCTTAGTAATTTCTAAATGTGTGCACATCAGCAAAATAAAAAAGATTCCGGAAGCCACATTCAAACCACCCAACCACTCCGTTAATGCTCACCAGGGCTTCCAAGTAATTCCAGCCACTCGCAGGCACTCCCGGAGCAAAGCGAAGTACTCCTGGATGCTGCAAGTTCATTCTGAGATCCACCCAAAATCACCAGGATTGATGGAGGTTCTTTCAAGATGCTACAAAATTTGACTTATTGAATACTTAAATTTCGGTGCAGCTGAGGCCTCTGCGCAGGTCCATGGGAGACTTCCAGAGCCGCTGAGACTTTGGTGCAAAGTTTGCTGCCAACTTTGAACTTGTTGCAGTTTTCTCACAGCAGTAGTTCTTACGGTCCCATAACCACAAGCCATTTGGTCTATTATATTCATCTTTGTGTGACATTGCTGTTTCACAATCACAGGAAGATTCACTATATCATAATATGGCATGTATTATCAATCTAAGTCTATCTGTATATGTACTTAGGGTCTATCTTGCTGCAGACAGTACTCAAGTGCGATTGCAGGACCTCCAGGATACTCCAATCAGGCGAACTTGGAAATGCAATTGCAGATTGTGATGGTGCAATCTTCGAGGCCATGATTCAGCAAGGTTGCACATGCACCTAGATGCCGTGATAGAGCGAGTTTGACAATGCACTTAGAGGCCATAATGGAGCAGTTTGAATTTGCACTTAGAGCCTGCAATTGAGTGAACTGAGGGACGCAGTTGGATACCTACATTGACCAAGTTCAAAGATGCACTTTAAGGCCAAGATCAAGTAAACTCAGAGATGCACTGGGAGGTAGGAATGTACAAACTTGCATGCCATGATCATGTGAGTTGGGAGGTGCACTTGGAGGCTGTGATCCAGGGAGTGTAGAGATGCACTTTGAGGCCACGATTGAGCAAGTTCAAAGGTTACCTTGATGGCCGTGATTGAGCAAGAATGGAGATGCACCAGAGGCCATGATCGATCAAGTTTGGTGATGCACTTTCATAGTGGTAATGGTGCGAAATTCGATATGTACTTACAGGTGGTTGATATGGAGGCAGTATATTGGCAGGGTGGTTCAATGGGAGATGAGACTCCATTGATCTGTCAACTAGAAATCATGGGATTGTACAGAGTAGAGTACAAAAACGTGCACCAAGAGATAAGAGGTGAGAGATAATATGCTGGGTGGGAGAGGGGGATAGTCGATGATGGGTTGATGCAGTACTTGATGTATGTGTTACTCAGTGTTAACTCATCATCATGGCATGGAGAGATAGAGAGGGATGACTCAACTTTGTATTGTGTTGTAATGGTACAGTAGTGTGCGAGAATGAGAAGGATGAGGATGGAGATGGGAATGATGTCAAATAATATGACAGAATGTGACTTATCAGGGGTTTGACCTGCCTGATTGTTTTTGGAATTCTTTGTATTGGTATTCTGACCAACTGAATTAGGAGCCAGGCCTGCTGTATCTGGGATGGTAAATTGACTCGCGCACAAAATTCTCTTATGATCCAGTTCCTCATGATGATTACTGTATTATCCTCTCATCTCACTCTTTCTCATCAACAACTCTACCATCACAAGAGAACGCAAAGTTCAGTCATCCCTCTCTATCTCTCCATGCCATGATCATGAGTTAACACCAAGTACAGCAACAATCCAAGACCAACTATTTCTTGCTCACAGCCAGTCTCCTTTCAGTCTCTCCATGATGAGTGAACTCCTCAGTATAGCCTCAACATGTGGCATACCTCCCTACCAATCAACCACCTCCAGCTTGCACTCCCTGAGCACAAAGGTAAAGTCAGCTCTCATCACATCCCCATGATTGCAAGTTAACAAATAAATAATGTCTTGGCTCCTGTTACATCTCCCTCGCCATCGAGCACCTCCAGATCGACTATCTTGAGGTACACCTCCAATTTCACTCGATCACTGTCTCCAAGTTCATCACTAAGTTCATATGTTCACCACCTCCAGGTGCATCTCTGAACTAACTCGATCATGGCCACCAAGTGCATATTGCAGTTCACTTGGTCTCGGGCTCTAAGTGTATCACCAATCTCTCTCAGTGACCAGTTCAAAGTGCATCTGTCAGTTTATTCGATCTCATGCTCCAAGTGCAACTCGAAACTCACACTATCACGGCCTCCATGTGCATCTCTGAACTCGCTCAATCACAGCCTCCAATTGTGGCTGTCAGTTCACTCACTCCCAGACACTCGGTACATTTCCAAGCTCGCTGTATTATGGCCACCATGTGCATTTCGCAGTTTGCTGGATCTCGGGCTGCAGGTGCCTCTTTACACTCATAGCAATCGTCGCCTCCAACTGCTTTGTTATGTTCACTCGATTGCCATCTTCCGGCACATCTCAAATCGCACAAGCACTGCCTGTAGCCTGTCCAGATGTGCTGTGTGTTGATGGATAGCTATATAGATCCATAGATACATGGATGAGAATACAAACTGCATACATGAGGTTTCAAAATCAGTTAGCAATAAGTAGTAACTGCTATTTCTAGGCGCACATGCAACATTTCCAAAACATATGTCATTGTTCCCTACCTGCTCGACAGCAATTCAAGGTGCTCCGAGGCTTCCCAGGATTGCTCCCAGGCTTGTCGCTGTTGCTCCCAGGCTTCTGGCCACCGCTCCGAGTCTTGTTGCCACCACACCCAGGCTTGTTGCCACTGCTCCCAGGCTGTCACGCCTTTGGTATTACAGTTATACTTCCGGGATCATTCATGATCACTCAATGATACCTGATCCGGAATCACAAATTGTCACCCAGATTTCCATAATGGATCCAACTTCAGGATTTGTTCACCTATTGGTCATATCTCCATTACCTGACCTTCATATCAACTGATCCACAATGAGAGTCAAGCAAACTGCAAATAAGATGTGTGTATGATCTTTGGATCAGAAATGGTCGAAACATACCCATTCTGAATGGTCACTCCTTATCAGCAGGAAACCTTATTACTAGTCACCGACCAAATGTCTATTTCACTCATGCTCCAATGGTTCATTCCTGATGAGATGATATGTCATCAATATCAGACCACCATGGCATATCAAGATATGCAGAGTCATATAGGAGATAAGCGAATCAACCGTCATTTCTACCACACTTTCTTGGTCTGGGCGGATAAGACCTGGGATTCATATGTCCTCAGTGGCATGGGATACTATCTATTCGGTATATGGCAAGACAGCTCAGTTTCAGATCACTATATATTTAGCTCGAATAAAGTGGAGTCAAGTTAAGGGTTCTGCCCTTTTCCGCGATTGTCAAAGCGTTATGTACCCGGTGAGTATATGACAGGACACTCTCACTGGCCCTTGGTGACACGAACCTATTTGTTGATAATTGTCTTCGGATAAGCTTGTTTTCATACGACATACAGCCAATTACAACTATGCCGCAATACGAGCACACTACCTTGATGACGTAATAAATACTCCTGCGAGTTAGGACTTGACTATCAATGGTGGAGACCAGAAGAAGATGAGGCAGTAACATATTGGAACTCCGAAGTAGGCTTTGGCAGTTTTAGGATTGTTACAGGTGTGAATCACCTGATAAATAATCAACGGTACTGACATGGAGGAAGGACATCGATCACATACAATCTACAATCAGATTTATTCACAGATACCTATTGAGCTTCTCGACGTGCAGGTTAAGCCTTGACTTTAATCCCATGTATTATCTATTAGTTCTGCATTGAAGTCAACGAGGATACTTATCCCTTGAAGTCCAGAGTGGTACAGTCACTATTCAGTTCTATATGACGGATATATCTATCACCGCTTTACACTTGGTTATTCTTAGTACTTTCGTCAAGATAGGTTGTTGATCGGGAAGTGAGCAAGATGATATGTTGAAGTCCGAAGGATGTCCGAGAATCAGCCCAATAGCCCGGTAGTTCAGAGGATACTTCTGTTTGCATACTCATGAGTGGGCGCTATTCCTTCAGCAGAGGCGATACTACTTTGCTATTTCTTAAAGACAAGTCGATTCTTGGAGTTGTCGCACTCTTGGACAGTTAGTCATTGAGTATACGTGCCAGTTGTTGGGATGATACGTTTGAGTTGTCATTAGGGCGATACTCTCGAGTCATGTACGTCAACATACTGATAGCTTAAGACGATACTCTTTGGTCGATACTATCTATCGGGGACACAGAACGGAATAGTTGCCTTGTGTCTCTTTGGGGTGTCAATCGTTGTACACATCCTGAGTGAAGCCTTATTCATCTTCTTCTTTATCAGTCTGGAATTTATTCGGGGCTTTTATTGATTAGAACCTAGGGTGAATCTCCCAGTGTTACACCGGCTTCTCGCTGCTGCTCCCACGATTCTCACAGCTGCTCCCAGGCTTGTTGCCGCTGCTCCCAGGAATCTTGCTGCTGCACCCTGGCTTGTCGCCACTGCTCCTAGGCTTCCCACTGCAGCTCCCAGCCTAGTCACTGCAGCTCCCAGGTTTTTCACCACTGCTTCCAGGCATAATGCTGGTAATCCCTGCCGCTCCCTGATTCACCCGAAGGCCACTGCATTTGCGCAGTTAACTCTGTTATTTGGCCACCCTGAGATTCTGGTCCAACAGCTCCTTAACACTCCCAGAGACATCAGGCGACCAAAATTCATTTTGCTGATGTGATTGCTAACCACGATCTTCAAATTGTTGATTCAAAATCAATGATGCAAAGTGTTTGAACATTCTTCTTCATTTCAGACAATGAGCAGTGGTTATACCAGTGTGTACCTATTTCTGATTTATTGCAATTAATTTTGCCAACAATTTCATTATTCATATAAAGATTACTTTCCAATAAGTATTACCAGAGAGTATTCACCACCATCCACTTCTGCATTACCATTAACTAGTAATCAAGTTAAACCATCCATCTGCTTAGACACCAGCCAAACTTCACACAATACCAATATAATATCCATTGTGCATGACTGATATTGTATCAAATTGTGATTCCATAATATGAGTTGCCATTCAGAGTTTATTGAACAATTCTTCTAAGTAGACATCATGATTCCACCTCATCTGATTCCATGCAATATTGTTGAGTTAATATAAACTCAATATTAGTTTGTTACTCCTGAAAATTACTTGCAGATATACTTTATATTACTTTCAAATACATGTCTTTTCATTTTGACTTAAACTAGGTAGTAGGTACTTCTCATTGCTGCTTCATCAGCTTTCCACTATACCTCCTGTCATTTAACACACTAAGGCCAGTATTCAGTTTACCAATATTTCAATTTCTACTAATTGTCACTTACCTTTCTATTTCCTCAATAGAATCCCCCCTCCAATATCCATTTCTACTCTATTTAACAAATCCCTTTTACCCATAGTCTACTGGAATCTTCCAAGCACTGTTAGATGTACTATAAAGTTATTGTTGTAGAATTGTACTTCTCTCTGTACAAACAATGTAATAATTGATATCATCTAAAAGTGTTTTCATATTTACATTACAGTCAACTTCTTCCTCGAATAAGTATCACTTACACATGTTAGACATGTTACTATTATACAATCTGATACATTGTGACATTATAGATAAGATTCAATTGCTCTACCATTTTGCTGTCAACGGCAAGTTCTAGGTACTATATGGGTATACTTGAAAGTTATCAGTAAGGCATAGTAATAGTTCCCTTGTAGGTATTTCAATTATTAATAATCTCAATCTCATTATTCAATGTAGAATGAATATCAATTTCCTGACAATTTGACTGCAAATGATTTTGACTCACTCAATCATGATCTCTGTTACCTTTGTAGCATAACCCCTGCTATACTCACCTTTCCAAATCATCAGCTACCTCTATATACTGCATGCTCATGTAATACTAATAGCTGAAGAGTATACGATGCCCTGGAAAGCTACTAATATTACCCAGTTCCTCATTCCTTGGGGTTTTCTTCATAATTCGTAATGATGTACTCATTTTTGACATTCGATTTACTCTCAACTACAGAATAATTTGACTTGCATTAATTGGCAATTACTTTACCATTGTACATACTACAGTACACCTTCAGACGCAACAAATTCAGCTTCCAAAATGATCATTTGCCCATCTTTCTTGGATTAGGTCTGTTACTTGTTATTGCTTGATACTACAAGAGATTCTAGAAAGTTGCTGATATTCCATTACTTTTGACTGTACTATTTTCTTATAATATGTTTTCTCCATCAGATTGTTCCTCCCAGAATTACCATTGATTTTCTAACAATTTGACTTATAACAATGTTCAATTACTCCACCATAATGCCTGTCAATATTACACAGATTATTCCAGTCGTAATCAACTCTGTATATTACCATTGGGTCAACTTATACTTCACTCAAGAATTACTGTTGAGAATTCCTTCTAACTAATCTTGATTGAACTCATTAGTTGCAGCATAGTGCTATTCAGAGTTGAGCACATGTGTTAATCAAAGTTGTACCAATTCAAATATTATAAAGGTTGTTACTGATTATCACTATCAATCAGATGAACTACTGAGTGTATGTAAAGTGATTCTCCCCCTCCAGAAAGAATGTTTCGATTGATCTTCTTATCTCATTATCTGTTTACTTTTTCGCTACCTATGCCACTACTTAATTGACTCTTCTACTACTGTTCTGGTCATGCTGCTCTACTGCTACTTTTATTCTATTACACATCATGTCATTGCCAGTATCTGACTCTATCTTCATCACTTTGAGCTGACAATGTCTTCTTTCAATTCTGCTAATCACACCAGATTCAGATAGAACAACCAATAATATACAATAACATCACAGACAGCTATACCCAGAATGCCCAGTTCAATATCTCTAGTTAAGGTAACAGCAATACAATACAATCAATAATATTTTCATGCTAGGGGATCTCCCTTACCAGTGATAATGGTACTAGTTGGTTGCAATGCAAATGCATTGTGACTACAGTCACATTAGCTGATGCATATTACTTATTAGTAACATCATAGGTTAGCCAGTCAGGTGAGCGTTAGAGGGATTACACCTAAGTCGCATGTCAATTGATTAGTAAAGCTTCTATGGCACACTAACAAATTTAAATATGATGATGTAATTATCTTGCTATGGCTTGGATGTTTATATTAAATTTTAGTGGGGCAGATAATAATCAACCACACCTACTGAACAAAACTAGCTGGAAAACATACAGTGACATTGAAATTAGTCAGAGTTATATATCCCGGAGGGGTCAAGCAATATATGAGTTGGATGAAGCTCTGAGCTTAGTCTACATAGAGCAGCAACACCTCAGGGCACTTCCCAGTCATTGAATAGTTGAGACCTAAGTATGCAATATCCCAGGAAGCAATGTCATTGGCTGCTGAAATGTGGTCTGAAGCATACCTAGTTATTGAGTTGAACTAGCATTCATCCCAGCATCATAATTACTGTTCACAGTGTATCAGTCACTCCCCAATACTAACTTGGACAAAATTGCCAATAAGTCTAAACAAAGAGGCGAGAGTAATCCAATTGCCATAACGTGAAATGAATATCCATGCTGGCAAATGGTCCTACTACAGAACACATACGATACAAGATGTTACAGATAATGTCATTAACTGTCACTTTTGGGGGATTGATCTCATACAGAGGATGGCCCAATTGGGGAGAGTGACAGTCTAAACCCAATTTAACATAAATACAATAACAATATGAAATGTTCGTCGATTTAAACCAGTGATATGATGTTTATCAAATCCAACATAGAGATGAGCTATCAAGCAAACTTAATGTTACAGTGGGAATATGTAAAGGAGTTTCATTCTGAGGACTCTACTATAATGATATCACATTGTTCCATTAATGAAAAGCACAAGCTTTAGCAGCAATCCACAGTCAGAACATTAGCAGCAAACAACACTTCAATATATTATCAGAAATGCTCTTTTCAATTACCTGTTCATATACTGCATGTGAACATTGAGTTCAATTATACCTCGCATCAAACAAAAACTATTGAAAGCAGTGTATATTAATATAATTTCCAAATTCAGGGAGTGTTATCTACATTGTGAAAACTTGGGAACTGTCATCAATATTAATTGAGTACTACACAAGAGCTCAATCATGACAGTCAAATACAACCTGCATTTTTACCTGGCAATGTTTCTGCCAGTGTAAGTGGAGTTCAACAAGTACATGTATGAATGCAATTTGGCAGCTGAAGATGAAGAGTATTGGTGTGCTCTCAATTATATTGAAAAGCTAGTCAGTCTAGGAAATGACAAGGAAAAATGAGAAGACAAGTTGTAAATAGACAGCTGTACTTAGATCAATAAATATTGTATTAGGTATTGGGATTTTAGTACCTCTGTAATACCTGCATATCATTAAAGCAAATATCCTCACCAATATTCACTTCGAAAGTCTGCCAATCTCCCAGCCATTATTCCTGTCAACATTCCTGCAAAAATCTTTGCTAATATACCTGCAATTGTATTAAACCAGATTCTGATGAAACCTCAGATTACAAAGCTTCTCATCAGTCTCGAGTAAAATATACCATGCAGAATACATTGACATTGGTGATTATGCCAAAATGAGCTGGAAAATGGAATTCCAAGAATTGCAGCATGTTGAATGCAATATGACACAAATTTACATAGTAGGTGAATATTACCTCTAGCCAAAGACCTCAAAGGAATTCCAAACTACCAAATGCTCACTAAATTCAAGATGCCAATAATGAAATTGAACAATAAAGATTGTTCATAAACTCCCAACAGATGATATGGATGCATCTATCACTACTACTCATTAATGTGGCTATTTCTCCAAATAGCCTATGTTCGATCTCGTTGAATACACCCATTAGAATTGCCGTTTAAATTAATCCTATTGCTAGAGTGTGTTATTAATTCTAAATAATGGTATATAACTATACGGCTTTGATGCTACAGATGAATTAAATCGATAAATAATGCAATATCTGCAGATAGAAACAATATCAATTCCGTTAACACAACTTTGAATATGGTTTTGGAAATATTCGGAATTGGTATTTAGCAATATGGCAATTAACGATCACACTATTGAAGCCACAATAACTGTCCATTGCAAATAGTTAGAATATATGCATTCCTGATAATGTTTGTTGTTATTCAACAACGGTACTATGAATGGGCCAAAGTATTATGCCAGCAGGATTGAGCATTCCGATTCTGTCTATATAGATATTTCCCTGTTTTCAATGAAACCAGTTATATGTAAGAATTAATCTGAATTATCTTTTCTGACTCTTTGATGTCATCTCCTTCTTTATCTATTATAGCACTTTCTACTTACCCTTTTCCAATGCAGATTACTCCAATTACTGCATGCTCAAATTTGCCTCCACAGCATATCCATAGTTATAGTAATTCTTGCCAGGCCAAATTTGTAACCTTTGTAATATCCCCACTTTCCAAAACATAGAAAGCAGCTGGAAAGGTGTTAGCTTGATTGGAATCTGATTTGGAGGAATCCTCTGTTGCCCGCTACATTGATTGCTAGCTAATACATTCATATCCAGAAAAGCTTTCCAGAACACCATAGTAACTATTATTTTTGTCATTCAATTAAGTATTCCAAGCTATGTTGCAAGTATATCATTCACTAATAAGCTTGTAACAATAATATACAATCCCTTTCCCAAATTTGAAATATCTGAATAGCTGATTAGCGAGGCTTCAATTTATTTGCATTCTATGAAACATAATCGAACAATTTACCTGTCATTTAACAACCCTGTATATTTTATCCTCTGGCAGGATTAAGATTATCACAATAATGATATAGTAAATTGAAGGGCATGTTCTTCTACAGTCTCAGCAGAAATATTGCCAAGAGGCTGTTTGCTATACATAAATATATTGAAAGGTCTCCAAATCAGACACTCAAATACAAAAATCTGAATGCCATCTTCAGAATAAGTAATGCCAGTCATTACACTATTTGGCACTTTCAGAATGAACAGTTCAGTAATGCAAATGTGTATATCCAGCTCAAACTCCACTGCACTATGCAAAATATTTTAAAGTATGGAACTATGTGCCACAGTGAGGTATAACAATTGATCCACTAAACCTCAGCATGATTGATAACAATGCCACTAAATGTGCATTAGTTTTTTAAACTCTAATGTTACTAAGAACTCTGCTCAATAGGTAAGTCTCCTTGGTAAATTCATTGAAACAGTTGGTGTATAGCTATTAACTAACTGTATCAACAATATTATAATGTAATCGAAAATATTGAGAATATAATTATACTACAGAACAAAGATCATTCAAAGAACCAGCTAACAGTGTATGGACTTGAAGCAAAATAACAAATAATGTTGAACAGTAGATAATGGCTATATGTATCATTACAATATATATGCATCATACCAATAATTAGATGCTCCAATATTGGAAGTTAATTGTTATATATCTATATAACAGTATGGATTAATATAGGTACTACTTAGAGTATACTTTGGTTGTTCACAGTATATATATAATGTACTCAATCATATTAATAGTTATTGAATCTACATTACATGCATATTGATTGGATATTGTTGCCAAAATATTCATTACACACAAAATCAAAATAGTTTTAAACAGTCAAAGTCAGTTAACGTACATTAAAAGGGTGTTAAATAAAACCAGACCAATATCTGGCAATGTTGAAGTACCTCATCAATAAATTTACCATATGCAAATTGTGATTTCAGATTTTGTATTGTTAATCTATTTGATCTGAGATATAATCCACAATAACACTTTGCATTAATAAATAATAATATTCATACTATATTAACCAAAGTCAAGTATGGATATGTATTCAATTTCATAATGCCAGACAATCCATGGTTACTATCCTGTATACATCCAAACTCTGTATTATAAATGATACCAATTACAGCACTTTACATTATATGTTGCAGAAATGTTGTTAATGTAAAATGGAAAAAAATATTTTCAGTTTATATCAATTTTTTATCTTAAATTATTGATCATTCTGACCAAATAACCATCCAATTAACCTGATAGCATATATTTTACCCAATACACCATCTCTATTTTAAAACTTGAATATGGTAATCAGAGTAATTTGATACATTTTGGGGCAGTTATAACCATATAATAAGTACCATGATATTTTCTTGAGTATATTTCACAATTTTCTTTGGTGCAATTCTATTAACTTTTCCACAAATTGATGTAAATGACTATGATAATATCAACAGGAACACACAACCTCTTGCAATACGATCGCCAATCAGAAGATTATCAATATATTCTTATAAAGACCAACCGGTAGGAAAAATAAAGGAACAATATTTCACCAATTTCATCCAATACGATTATATTATCTGAAAGTATTGGTTCTGAATCCTTTCAATTGTAAGTATAGGTACTGTCTATATAGTATATACAAGCTTTTCAGATAATTTGAAGTTACTCTTTTCATATTCTAACGAGCCAACATTATCTTATTTTGTACTACTTTATAAAATATTATTTCAATTTTGACTACATTAGATAAATTAGTCTCTGTGCTTTGGATTTCCTGACCCAGAGCAATATTCCACTTTGAAATATATAAGAGGTGACAGTTATTGAGCATACTGAGTGAACATTGTATCATATATGGCCTGTTGGGTTGGGCACAAATCTGTATTCACAAAAATCGTATGTATGGCCATTACAGATAACTAGAAGCGACAAAAATCTTATATATATTGTGCTACATCATGTTGATAATAATATACTATATTATTGAATTTTGATTTCTACATCTGAGTAATGGAATTATTGATCATTATTAAAGACAGAGGTATTGGCTCAAATAACTTAAACCACTGCAATCGAGTAATTCTTCAATCTTGGTGCTTGACCACCTGGAATTACTAATAATATAGTGTAATGATCTGTTTATTGCCACGCCAAATGTCCGAATGGATCTATTCATTTACACATTCTACATTAAGCCAACAACCTCACTACATTGACCAGTAATAGGAACGTTCAATAATATATGTATGGGTTACTCTGAACTCCTATTAGAACTCTAATGATGTTAAATATAAAAACACATGGATTGGCAAATTATTGATTTGGTATTTGATATACTTTACAATCTCAATTTCTTATAATATACCAATATAAATAACTGGAAGTATGGGCCCCAGAATTATATCAAATAGTATTGATCCCAAATTACTGAATACACCAAGTATCCTTTGTTTTCCGTAGTATTCATGATGAGGTTATATTACTTCATTCAATAGTAGGATTTAGATAGAAAATAGTATGTATATAGTACTATTCAACCTGCAGAGGGATTTTAGTATTACTAGACAGGAATACTCAATATCTATTTACATTTACATAACTAGTAACTATGAATCAGTTGGAGTTAGTTTCTGAATGGTGAAATTGTTATCTGTTATATAGTTATAATTGATTTAACACCTCTTTCTAATAGCTTCTCAGATAAGACTACATTCTCTATCTGTATTACCATTTTCAATTTCTCCCCAGCCATTAGAATATAACTATTAATACACATTATATTGTCTGCAAGTACTTTTACAGCAGCTGGTACAATATACTTCATATTGTCTCACCACAAAAAGTATACCAATAGTCTTACAGTATACTTGTCATGCCAAGTATATCTGATAATGGATTTCATGTTCAGATAGATCTGAAAGAAGCAATGCAATTGTAGTTATGCTGATTATAATTGCTTTAATTGTAGGGTAACTATGGTGTCTTCCATTGGCAAATATTCTGATTAGACTGAACTATACTCTGGTCAATATGATTTATCTCCATACTGAAAGTAAACATTTAATAACTTCGCTATCAATGTAAATAAACCAATACCAGACCTTTCTGAAAATCCCCAACAGATACAATGCGAGGTAAATCCAACAACAGTTTTAAATACTGGTGATAGTCTTTTGAATTCACATTAACACATTGACAATACTATTCAAATCTTACCAGTGGAATTGGATAGTTGAGTCTTTACTGTAACAATTAGTCGCCATAAACCAGATACCTGCTACTTGATTGATGTTATTAACACTGCTTCTGAACATGCAATAGATTACGGAGATTGTATATATCGGCAACACTTCTCCTATACTAGATATTTTGCATTTCCAGTTCTTCTTTATGCATCATGGGTAGATATGATAATTTATTTTGTTCAACTGCTCTTGTTATTAGTATTGATAATCTACTATATAGATTGAAATATTAAGTAAGGTTATCTCTTTGTTCACACTTAACTACTGTAAAGCCCACACACTCACACAGGAAAGCAAATGAGTAGACTGGAGTTACTCTTGACACTCGACTGCTTGAAGGTGGAAGTTGTTATCACTATTATGAATTATCTGAATTTCAGAAAAGAAACATTTCAAATATAAATCTTTGCATCTAATTACTCCCCTGACAGTGTTACTTACCCCAATATCTATTTTTCCATCAGGGGACAGTGAATACTATAGATAATACAATACACTACTATTTAAATTACCCATCAGTCTTACTGCAAACAGGATCTTTCAAAAAGCTAGTTGGCAACTACACAAGTGGTAGAACAATATCATTGAAAGAGATAATGGTGATATAGATATCAACCGGAATAGATCTATCAATTTATCAAAATATTAACACAGCAATAGCAATTGATAAATCAAGTCAGACTGGCAGAATAATAATCAGGAAGCATATTCATATCACATTTCAATGCACACTGTATTCAAATACCTTCAAGAATGTATTATAATGATCTGGTGACCTAATGCAATAGTTTGCTGAGAGTTATACACTGTATTATAATATCCAAATTGAAAATGAAATTTGCAAACTTAATGGAACCTGCAATATAAGACATTTCATTCTCTATAATTATTGTTACCTGGATATGATGACTGTTCAATACGCAAATTGTATGATATATTATTGGCACAATACTATTCATGTACAGATTATAACTGATCATATTGTGTGGTGAACAAAGTTTAGTGATATTTGTAACCAGTATAGAGATGACACCATTGTATAAAGTTGTCTACTCTATTCTTCATAGTTTATACTGCAGGTATCTGTTGTACATCACTACAATAATATTGCTGGAATCTATCTTGTGCTGCTATTCTACAACCAGAAGGTTCTTGAAAAGTAATTAAGTTAATACTCTAGATATTTGATTTTCCAAATTTCACTGGAAACTAAAGTGGTATTTTTAACCCATGAAATACAATTGAGTACAACCAATGATTAACCAAAATTCTACAAAATTTCTCAGTATTGATTCAAAGCTTTTCATAAACATTCACTTATCCATAACTTTCAATTTTCTAAGTATATATTGATATATATATAATGTATCTTATAAATATAGAAATGTTCAATAAATTGGTTAATAGAATAGCAAGTACTGTCCTGTTAATGGTTGATAATATTACAGACTCTGGGAGGGTATGATTTGATCTGCTGATTGCAGGTAGTATTTGGAACTCTTTTCAGTATATACTTAAGTTTCCATCACCTTTCACCATATTGATATCAGTTAGATTATACAATACTATAAAGTATATTATATGATAGATTACAAATTAAATGTGATGCTTAATAGAGAAAGATAACACCCTCTCTACAGAGCTTGCAGATTATGCAGTTTGCAAATATGCATACATCTGGGTCAAACCAATATTTTAATACAATTACTAGATATGAGTTGAATACTAATTTTTTCAAAGTTGTTGAAAATCCCACTATGCAATATTGCATAATTAATTCAATACTAGACAAGTTGAAATAATAGTTTTTTTTATCAACCACTTCACTTTGCAAATATCGGGATGCACTAACCAACTAAAGACTAACTTCAAAATGCAACTGAATACACTAAAAACTCACATCTTTGAATTACACTTTGCTTCCAATTACATATTCAAGGTTTGGGGCAATGGCAATATATTCTATCGATACAGTAAGTATAAGTTACGGTACTTCTACTTTCCAATCTTGAATTTATTCTATCTCATATATTATTATATAACATATAGTTTAAGCTTAAAAATAACAGTGACTGATCATGTTGCACAGTAAGGAAACAATATGAGAGAGATTTTTAATCAGAGACTCAGAGGTAAAAAATTTGAATCATTCCACGCAATTCACATACAGAAAGTTTTGTAGTTACACCTAATCTCCACACCATGGTACTATTGGCAATTGCAAATAGGGATACTGTTAGAAATTTACCATATGAGCTTGAGCATCCGTGATCATATAATACTTGCTCAGCATTGCCAAATTCACTATACATTAACAACTGCAGGCTAGAGATACAGTACAACCTTGAAAGATCATTCAGGAACAATCCACCAAAACCACAATATATAGTATATTATCAGATTGTATTGGTTCTTAGTATGCTATTATAGTTCACCTTACAATGTAGAGTATGCAATGACCAAAATAGCATACCATAGGGTGAGACCATAAGTACTGAATGACACCAACTATAGTATAAAGTATTTAACAACTCCAATGTTCACTAATTGAAGATATGTTGTATCCAATAACCCTTATTAGCATACTGGTGTGCTTTATAATTTTCTCAAACCACAGATATTACTATGTAATTTACTATTAAAAATATTGTAACTTTTTCTTGTGACAACTACATATTGCTTTGAATCTGAGATAAATATACTCAACCAGCTTTGATTGATTTAATATCTCTCTCAGATAATCAATGCTATCCACACTCTCCATTCTAATATGTATCATTTCTTTTTGTCTATTCGAAATATATTACCATACCTTTGACAGCCCCTATTAACATGAAGCATTCACTGTTAATCTTCAAACATAGATAATAAAGCTATCAGTATTTGGAAGCATACTACTCCCACATTCTATTTCTTATTGAATACTTTGTATATTTCTGTTGATGTGGAATATATTGTTCACTGCAATTGTAATATAATTACCTACATATGTTAATTGGCAATGATCATTACAGAGATATACACTCACCGATAGATAGTCTCACAAGCAACATTAAACACACAAAGCATAACTAGATAGCATGTACTTTGCCAAATACAATATGGCAGAACTTAATAAGTAATAATGTTTCCCAACATAAGTTCTGGAATTTGAATATACAATCAATAGTTTAGCTGTAATCTTTAGTACAATACCATTTCTCTAGAATATACAATCTTCTTCAACATCTATTATAATGTTGATTTTACTTGTATATATGCTGTATACATTGGAATTAATACTAATTAACTTGTAATATACAGTACAATTTATCATCTCATATACCAGTTGGGAAACTGTCAGTAATAATCATATTCTGAATGTATGCCAATTGCAAGTCAATTACCATTCTATACAATTACTACTAACTCGAAACTTAAATTTGTACTTGTCATTTTAGCCATTCTTTTTTATCTATCATTAAATCTGGTATATAATTCCAGTAGTCAAGATTGTTATATCACAAGATATATTAATCATGTTACTCAGCAGGTAAATGTTAAATGTTTTTTCATTTACAAATTAGTAGTATTGTTGAAAAAACTAAACTCATCTACAATTTTCATCTTTCAAAATCTTTCAGCACGTTCTATTTATCACACAATTTCTTGCCCACACTATTGAATCCAATTCTGGCAATATAATACCAGGGATATGTTTAGAAAGTATTTAATTGTACTATCTTGAAGATATTGATGAATTGTATTACAATATTGCAACTTATACAATTAAAGTAGTTGGACATATACTGCTGAAATACTATGGTAGTATTTATATTTTCTATTAATTAAATATTTCACTCAGTGGATAACTTTGTATGTTTCTGTCTTTCATTCATAGCTAGTTCATTGACTTAGTAATACAACCTTGGTTTGACAGAGTAAGGTAGAACTTGACAGAAGTATACGTATTCTCAATTATGAAGTCAGTAATAATATTTAGAGCACAGCTGGATTCTTCCTCTGTATTATATATATTCTGGCTAACAAAGGTACAATAGACTAAAATTATCCATTAATACATTATACTACTATTCAATATATAGTATTCAACTTGCCCATGCATGCAAAGAGAGCAGATTAAAGCTATATGTTACAAAATATCTGAAGCACTTAACCTATTTGGGAACATTATGATGCCAACATATTGGGTTCTATAATATATGAATTAGTATTATATGCATTACATCAAAACTGTGATATCCATAAGTAATTTAACATAACTTATACCAACAATTTCAATATTGGTTCACATTACACATATTGACCATTATGATGCTCTAAGCACAATCTGATACTGAGATCAAAATGTACAGTTAGTTGGTCTCAAGAGTATACTATTCATATTGGTGTGATATCTTATTTAATCTCAACTGTAGATATTTCCAAAAGTTCTATCTGCTGTCTTCAATATGTTCGAACCTAATTTTGCTCAGTAATATTGCATTGTATAACTTTGATTATTCAATTGCGGTATCTAAAGGTGCTACCAGTATAGACTATATAGCAATTCTAACTTACAGTCTAAAGTAAGATTCATACAATATATGGAAATAAATACTGTACTATTCATGAATAATTCCTCATAGCAACATATGTGATGGATTCCATATCACCCCAGTAGCTGGAAATTGGTAACTAGTTTGACAAAAGTTATAATGTAGGGTACTTTTCGTTCAACCAGTTGCAAATTTGATTTCAATGGTCATTTGAAATTTCCATATCATGCTGTAATAATCAGATTAGAAAAACAAATTCACTTCAATGTATGAATTATAAGTACCAATATATCCTCAATGTAATACATGATTTGTTCACGAACAGGTAGCTGGACTTACATTAGCGTAGAATTTTACATGCTCTTATCACTAACAGCATCAGGAAGACTTCACATTATAGATATAGTATTTAATTATGTAATAGCCACAATTCTAATTGTTTCTGAGATGTGTTTTCAAAGTGGATGACAGGAAAATATAATCTATTAGCTGAATGATATTTTTCTACAAACGCTGATCAAATTTCACATACTTATTATATATTGGTGGTATATATCTGTAGTTTCAAATTTGCTCTGATACTGTTGATACTTCAACTAATTTATTTTGATTTACAGTAAAGATTTCCTCAAACGAATTCCTGTAACTTATGTGAGAGGATAACACTTAATTCTGCGTAGGTTATGAATGATTTTTGCATGCACGATTTCAGTATTTTGTATACTCTAAGATATGGTTCCCCTGCCAATTGCATAGATACACAGCATACATATCTTAGAACTCAGTAGTGAAGTCATTGTTGGTAGGGTATGAAAGTAGCTTCTTCCCTGCTTCCTAACAAGTTTCAATTCATGAGTGCCCATGTGAATCAGACATTTAAATGTTCTTCTTGATTAATTTTTAGTCATGAGAATGTTTCCGCCAACTTATAATAAACAACTATTGAGCCAAATCCAGCAAGATCATCAGAGTTAGTCATGTTTGAGTAAATACATTTGCTACAATACCTTTTCAATTATATGGATATCACTATACAATAACTGGTAGTATCAACTGGAAGATAGAACTGGGACTTATTGTATTTATAGTTACCTCTGTTTTGAAAATTATCAGTTGAAATCAGTTTACTGTAGTGGATCCAAATCAGAATGTCCAAATGATTTAACAGATAAATAAATGGTATTAAATAACACTCTTTGAATTGTGTTATAATTAGTACAGAGTTTGAAATGTTCTATTGATATAATGTGGATATTGATAGCAGTTGGAACACTTATATTCAACTGATATCAGTATAAAACAGAATATGGAAAAGTGGATACTTGATGTATACAAGTATCTGTATAGGACAACCGGTATTCCATTTTGTCCAAGGCAAAGATGCAATGAGACAAAATGACAGCACAGCATTGAAATGAGAATAGTATCTATATTGTACCATTTATGAATATTATGTTACCCATTTAATTGTTTCTTTCAATAGAGTTCCTAAGTAAGCATTCCAGCTAGCCCTATAACTCTGTGCATATCAGATTGATATGGAATTGTATCAACTATCAATGTCAATTTCAGAGTATATTACTAAATCAATTGACAGTGGTTTTGAATGTTCAATTGCATAGCTCTTCGAATTACTCATTTGCATCATTCCAAAATGTGTAGCAAGTTCAATGTTAGTAATATGTGCTGTTTATTGGATTTTGAATTGCATCTCCATTTCTCCATTTGCTTCTGAGAGTGGATTTAGTAATGTTTAATTCAAAGTCAAATTTCGTCAAGTTACATGGCTGTATCCAGTGCCAAGTTCTGTGAAGCTGAATCTGGTAGAAAGATCAGTATACTTTATATATATACAATAATCTCACCCTGTATTAAGTTATTATAAAAGTACCTTTCAGCAATGAAATCCTCAATATACAATGAGATTCAAGGCAACTTGAACAGATATTCTGATTTTAATTATATACATAAGCAATTAACAAATATTGGGTTAATTGCATAATATTGCTTAGACTAAGTAATATAATATAATTTCACAATCTATGGCTTTATACCATCCAGTTGACAAATTGTCCAATTACTCATGCTGTACAGAGATTTCCAAATGGTGGTATTTCTGCTATAAGTTACTCTAAATGAGATAGGTTTGACAAAATATTGATATTTTACATTGGTAATTAGTTTACTCTCAACTTTATGTTTATGTATTATATAGTTGAATCAATTGCTTTCAATATTTCAGCACAATAACAACTGAATCCAGCAGGATCTAATACTACTACCTGTTCAAGCTACTGGAATATGATTCAATATTATACTTAAATCCTTTGAATTAAATTCAGAAACGAATATCCATAATATTCATGTTTACTAACTGGTAAACCACAGACAGTTGGGGTTGTATTATGGTATTAAGTTAATTGTTCCTATTATAGATGTCTGTACAGCTATATGTACAATATCAAGATTTCCCTGTTTTCTATCTGTTTTGAATTTCTCACATTACCTTTTGTTCTACTTGCTTTGAGATTGTCTTCCACACCACTCTCAGCATAGTTCATTATATCTAATTCTCACTCTACTCTCACATCTTCTGTCTGTGTTGGGGAGAATTATCTCTTAAAGATCATTTGACTTTTTCCTAACTGATAATAATCATAGTACTATAGACTTTTACAATAGTATATAGCAGTTTCTGCCAGAGACTATGTGAGTTCTAACCTAGATATATGTGACAATTATTGTAAAGTATACTAATTCAAAGAGTTTGTGATATAATTTTTCTTTGATAAAGTCATTCATACAGGCTACTTTATGTTGTTTCAATAACGGTGACAGTATTCAGGTTTTACAGCCCACACTAGTCTGTCTCAATGTCAGTATTCAAGGTCTCACAGCAGAAATGGCACAATATCATGCAACTATAGATGCATTATTATGATGTTAACCATCCAGCTGTTGGACATCAGCAACGACCCTAATTTCCGTCTGAAACACCCGGGTGTTCCGGACGGCTCTGACGGCTCTGACGGAACCTCGTACACTCTGACGGAGAATTACAC
>Ga0307515_10007054_pt1 | contig 22325 bp, 25 predicted proteins | sample 17_EM_MG_FD_194513 | JGI IMG/M metagenome (GOLD analysis project Ga0307515, IMG submission 194513) | Populus trichocarpa ectomycorrhiza microbial communities from riparian zone in the Pacific Northwest, United States - 17_EM | ecosystem: Host-associated > Plants > Roots > Unclassified | place...
ATGCCTTCTTCGACGGAAACGTGAAAGCTGCAGGCGCAGGTAACTTCATCGAAGACGTCGTCCTCCCCAACATCAGGAGGGTCTGTGCGCCGTATTCTGCGGTGAAAAACATCATCATCACAGAGAGTGGATGGCCATCGCGAGGCGCAAACTTCGGTGCAGCCGTCCCTTTTCTCGCGAATGAGCAGGCCGCGTTGAAGAGCCTGAACTACATTGCCGGGAGTACCAAGATCATTGCATTCGAAGCCGAAGACTCAGTCTGGAAGAATGCAAATGACAACGAGAAGAGTAAGTTCCTTGCGCGTTTGCAGATCCGAGCATTGGGGTGACGCTTATTCTTGCGTATGTAGGCTTCGGTATCTTGAACAAGGGCCTCGATTCTTCTGCTTCAGCCTGCTGAATTCTTTGACTAAACTACTTGTGTTCCATTCCATCGCCCGAGATTCACAAAAGAACAACCGTTGTGGTTTCTGTTGCGACGAGGTCAACACCATTCACCCACCCCGCGGGCATCCAACTAGCATATTCCCTTCGAATAAATCGTGATTTTACGCTGAAGAGTGAACCTGCCCCTTTCGGATAGAGGAAACCAGACAGACGTCGCATCTGTCGGATAGGACGCCGTTCTTTGGTGTTCCCCGATGCGGATTCGGCCCCACGGACAGAAGATTCTGAAAAAGGCAACTGCGATGACTACCGCATAGGACACGACTCTCTTGATTTCACGACAGCGCGATGACCGCGGTGTCCACGGACTGGCTTACTTGTGAACCAACTTTAGCTCTTCCCTCTCGACGACCTCTCCGCCGTAACTTTGGTTGATGATCACCCTTGCAAGTAGTATGACATCAGACCTGGACCGTGTCGAACAGCGCTCGAACCATTTAATTTATTGGACCCAACTTCGCCCCGACGCTGGGTTGTGGCCAACCAGATGACTAACGACCCACCTTTAAATAGCGTGCCGCAAATACGACCTACTGCCCTTGTCCTCAAGTCGCTGCCCGTCCTTCGTTCTCGCAATCCTTCCATAGCCCATAAGAGCCTCTCATCCCTGTTCGATGCATCTGCAATTCATTGTAGATCTCTTCCTCCTCGCCTACTCCGCTTTCACCGCCAACAATTTCTACGGCATTAACATCTCCAGTTTCAACGCCCGTGGCCAGTGTCGGAGTGCAGGTCCGTGTGCTCATCTTGACACTATGATCGTGACCGAGGTTGACCCACCCCAACCATTAGCCGAATGGGATTCCATCGTCGCCAACGCCAAGCAAAACGGGTACAAGCGATTCAGGATCTATGGAAACGATTGTGGTACGTACAGAGCCATCCTCGGGTCAGGGATCTCGATACACAGGTTCTGCGCAGGCACTACTTTTGACCTCGCCACTGCTGCCGCCAAGAAACACGGACTTCCTGTCCTCATAGGTATCTGGGTTGGTAAGTTTGCCTCTGCTGAATCACCGAGCTACTTTTATTGACGACACGGTGTCAGATGGAACCATCGCCAAATCTGCTTCCCGCGTAAGTCCCAGTTCATCCAAGGGGGGAATCTTGGATTTCCAAGATTGGGAACTCAAGGCCTTCCTGATCTCATACAGATCGACCAAGACGTCGGCGTATTCGTCAATACCGTGAAGAAGTACGGCGCGGGCAGCATCGACGGTCTTACCATTGGAAATGAAGTCGCTGATACTCCCATGAACATCATGCGCAAGGTCTGGGACGTCCGTGGGTACCTCAACAACGTTATCGGGTACAAAGGTCCCATTTCTACCGTTCCTACCTGGGTGGAAATGATGAACAACCCCGTCTTGTGCGATGCCGACCGTGTCACAGTCAACGCACACCCCTTCTACGACGGAAACGTGAAAGCTGCGGGCGCGGGCAACTTCATCAATGACGTTGTCCTCCCCAACATCAGGAGGGTCTGTGCGCCGTATTCTGCGGTGAAAAACATCATCATCACAGAGAGTGGATGGCCATCGCGAGGCGCAAACTTCGGTGCAGCCGTCCCTTCTCTCGCGAATGAGCAGGCCGCTTTGAAGAGCCTGAACTGTGTTGCCGGGAGTACCAAGATCATTGCATTCGAAGCCGACGACTCGACCTGGAAGAATGCAAATGACAACGAGAAGAGTAAGTCCCTGGCGCGTTTGCAGATCCGAGCATTGGGGTGACGCTTATTCTTGCGTATGTAGGCTTCGGTATCTTGAACAAGGGCCTCGATTCTTCTGCTTCAGCCTGCTAAATTATTCGACTAAATAGTATGTTCTGTTCCGTTCCCTCGCTCTGGATTCACGAAAGAACGACCGTTGTGGTTTCTGTCGCGATGAGGTCAACACCGTTCACCCGCCCCACGGGCAACCAGCTAGCATATTCCCCTCGAATGAATTGTGATTTTACGCTGAAGAGTGAACCTGCTCCTTTCAGATAAAGGCCAATGAAGGTATCCCGAGGAATCCACCTGGAATGAGTCTCCTTGGTTGGCACGTGGGTGGCTTTTTCGCTACCCTGCCGCATCTCCGTCTGCATATCTTCCTGGGGACGCCGACCAAAACCCCGAGCCAAACTGTGATGTATTCGATATAGATATGCACTCCGTCGTTGCCCGCGGTGCGGATGGTGGAAAAAACGCGGAAGGACATCTCGTTGCAGGGTCTAGTTCGATTGATATATCTACAACAGGTATACTACACAAAAAGTTTCATGAAAGGTCGGTCGGGTACGTAAGGGCCCCAGATGACCGCAATCGTTCGAAGTTGCATGTTGATTCATAACATCAGGGTTTGGATGAAAAAGAGGAAGAACGGTCTACATCGGTAATACGACAATACTCCTCTTTCCACCTACCCAACCCCCCGAACGCTCAGGAGAGAGACCGGGGGTGAAGAGGCGATTCGCCTAGAACCGAGGACCGGCCAACCTGACTTTATCCTCGACGTCCTTCTCGTAGAGAGCGAACGCCTTCTGGAACATACCCGCGAGCTTCCTGACCTCTCTTTCGAACCCTTCCTTGTTGGCCCAGGCCCTCTTCGGGTTCAACAGCTCCGATGGAACGCCCTCCAACGCGGTGGGGATCGACAGATTGAAGGTACCAAAGGTCTCGTACTCGGCTTTGGCGAGTTCACCGGAGTGGATGCCATCGATGATTCGACGGGTGAACTTTAGCGGGCATCGGGAACCGGTTCCGTACTTGCCACCGGTCCAGCCAGTGTTGACGAGCCAGCAGTCGACCTTGTGTTTGGACATACGCTCGGCCAACATCTCGGCGTACCTTCCAGGCTATTGAAAAGAGATTAGAGTCGTTTGGACGCGGAGTGCGGGCGTCCGCGTTACGTACGTGGAGGACGATGAACGGAGCGCTGTAGCAGGTTGAGAAGGTTGGGATGGGTTCGAGAACACCGTCCTCGGTTCCGGGGGTTTTCCTGCCAAAACCGTTGGTCAGTGCTAAATATATATAGATAGGAAAATAGGCTTACGAGGTGTAACCGGCCAAGAAATGGTAGCTAGCCTGTTCAGGAGTCAACTTACTCACCGGCGGGAGCACGCCGAATGCATCGCAAGTGAGCATGATGATGTTCTTTGGCTGACTCTGGACGACGCAAGGAATGCGAGCGTTGGGAATGAACTCGATGGGGTACGCGCAACGAGTGTTCTCGGTGATGCTGATATCATCGTAGTCGGGTTTACGAGAGCCGATGTCGTAGACGACGTTCTCGAGGATGGAACCGAAACGGATAGCACTGTAGATCTCGGGCTCCTTCTCGGCGGAAAGGTTAATGCACTTGGCGTAGCATCCACCCTCGATGTTGAAAACGCCGTTGTCTGACCAGACGTGCTCATCATCACCAATCAGCTGACGGTTGGGGTCCGCAGAGAGGGTGGTCTTTCCGGTTCCGGAGAGACCGAAGAAGAGAGTGACATCACCGTGCTCGGTGCCGACGTTGGCAGAGGAGTGGAGGGAGAGTTGACCGAACTTGACGGGTTGAAGGTAGTGCATGACAGAGAAGACACCCTTCTTCATCTCCCCCGCGTACTCGGTGCCGAGGATGACCATTTCCATACGCTTGAAGTTGATCTCGACAGAGGTGGTAGAGCTCATACCCTTGGTGAATCGGTTGGCAGGGAACTGTCCGGCATTGTAGATGATGAAGTCTGGTTCACCAAAGTCGCGGAGTTGCTCTTCGGTCGGTCGGATCAGCATATTGTTCTGTGATCGATTTTTAGCACAGGCCGCATCACACAAAAATCACGGGTAAAACACAGGCATACCATAAAAAGCGCGTGATAAGCACGAGCGCAAATTACACGGACCTTGATCTGGTATTTGGGGTCCCACTGTTGATCAAGAGAAAGTCAGCGTTCCGCGGATCTCGCGAGAAAACTGAGGGAGATCACACATACCCCAGCGTAACCATCGAATATATAGACGTTGTCCCTGGTGTTCAGATAATCGATAGCACGCTCGCGGTTGATCTCGAAAGTGTCTGTTAAAAGTAGTCAATCTCATTTCGGTGATTGATACCGAGCCGAGGAGGTGACTTACGCTCGTCCAGCTTGATGTTAACGGATCCCCACCAGATATCATCCTTGGAGGTCTCCTCGTAGACAATACGCTTGTCCTTAGGGCTCCGTCCGGTCTTCTTTCCGGAGAAGTTGATGAGGGCACCGGAAGAGGAGATGATAGCACCCTCGTTGCGGATAGCGTCTTCGTAGAGAAGAGATACAGGGGCGTTACGCTTGAGCTGGATCCTGTCCATATCGAAACCAGCCTGGGAGTAGAACTCGAGGTCCTTGCCGATGACTAGGAGGGTAGATGAGATGAATTCCTGGTGATAAAGTTGGGGATCGCTTACGTCCACCGAGGACCTCAGAGTCGAACGCTTGGGCATAGTTTTTGTGGAGGATGTGGGGAGTAACGTAGGGGGTGTGATGAAGAACCATTGTTGTTTTCGAGGATTAGGCGTGGGAGGGGAGGGAGAAGAGAGTGGGGGTTGGTAGGTTGATTGGAGAGACGAGATCGCGATCACGGTAGATTTTATACCTTCGCCCAATTACAGATAGGAAGAATAGCGCACAGAAGCTGAGGATAGTCGCCTCCAACTTTTTTGGTACTTTTGTGTCGGCAGGATTCGGGTCGCAGGCGGGAGAGGATATCGGGAGCCCCGGTCGTGTGGAATCAGTGCCACCACATGGGCGGGCTTGTCTTGGAGATCCTCCCCTCTCGAGGCTATTCCGACCTGCCGTAATTACGGTATCCGCCGACCGTCTGGCGTGTCCACTTTGTGGCGCTAAATCACCCGGTGAATACACTGTGTGATCTTAAAACGCAGTTACGCAAACCTTGAGAGGCCCTCCGAGAATTTCCCTCTGCAAAAACTTGAAGTTGCCGGTCCCCGTTTGAAGCCTCGGGGTTTCCTAGTGGGTCACCGGTTGGGACGAGGACCAGGGAACCAATCGCGTTTTGTACTGGATAAGCGCACGGACCAGCCTGGAAGTAATCCAACCTCTGTGCTGGAACGACCACTAGCGACAGCCGCACCTCCACTTAACATCACCCGAGGGTTACGAAACTAGTACGTATTCAAGCGAGAGAATACCGGGTCTCGACCATTTGGAAATCAAATGTCGCTCCACAACTTTGTCATTTTGGAGAGCATGACCTGTTTCCGCCGAAAAAAGACCAGGCTGACGCCTCGCGGATCAATATTCAATCTCGACCCGGAACCAGACGGGATAGATGCAGCTTCGGAAACGCGACCTGCTGGCCGGGGCACATCCCGGGTTGAGAGAGGGACAAGATCCTCGTGTGTCGTAGGCTCGTGCCGCTGCTTGAATCCGATTCGACGCGAATCGTCAGGTACTCCAGGCCCCAACCACAATCGACACAATCCGTGACCGGTGACCTGCGGGTGTTTCAGTTTCAGTGACTACCGATTAGATCGCGTTTTGAAGGCTACCAGAGGCTACCTGGCCATTGAGTCTCAAGACACCACGGTCCAGTGATGAAATAGAACCATGGACAATGTTTCTGGGATTAGGTCAGGCCTGTGGCAAACCAGAAACCACCAGACGCGCGGGGAGCATACTCAGTACTTCTACGACGAAGGTATTGAAACGTGGGAAAAGCGTGGCCAGATTGAGCACCAACTGGAAGCCGAACGTTGATGTAGGTGTATTGGAAATTCAATAGTGACACTGGCGAGCGAGATTGTCGACATGCTGGATGACCTGAGAGGCCATAATCGAGGTCGCCCAGTATCCAAGGTCTTGTACACGGCCACGGCCTGTCCAAAACACGTTCTGACGATGACGGGTTCTTTAGTTGTCCAAATACGTGGATCGGCGCCGTGAACGTCAAGGTGATGGATCTGTGAACAACAAGCTGGAACGGCAAACGCCCAACACCCTTCGTCCATCTCTCCATGTTTCAGTTCTCTCCCACCTCGTCAACACACAGTCCTCGCCATCGCCCACCCCCGCGTGACGATAGTCTGCACCACAATGGCGAGCTGACAGGGTTGCGCGACGAACTGAGAGACTTCAAGCGGGTTCACGATCAAGGCCAGGAGGAGGATTTGAGGATGGCTCTGAGCAGGACGATAACCAAGGTCGAGGAGCTTGTACGTCACCGCACACCCAACTGGTTTAGTCCCGCCGCCTGGCTTTTGTTGACGCAAAAAAACGGATCTGCTCTGGTAGTCCGCTTTTCTGATCGAACACTACAAGACACACACGGAACTTCAAACGGAGCTGACACTATGCAAGTCCAACCTCACGATGGCCCAAGCAAACAACGAGATGCTCGAGGATGCACTCAAGCGTGATAGTGTACGTGCGAGAAATGTAGGGTGGGGAAGGCAATCAGCAACATCCTCCGTCTTGGACGATGATGCTCGATCTACAAAGAGTCTCGATGCCGAGCGACCCGAGACACCCAGCCAACCTACCAACGTGTCTCCGAATATCAATCCTCCGCAGGGCCAGGAAGGGAGATTCTTCAAGTTCAGGTTCGGGACCGCAACTCCGATTGTCTCATCTGGATCCGCCACTCCGAATGGAGTGCACCCATCACATCTATCCTCGCCGTCACTTCCTTCCTTATCCTCCTCGAAACAGGATGAGATAGAGAGGCTTACGTTGGAGTTGGAGAAGGAGAGGAAGGAGCGTAAGATCGCATTAGAAGAGAAAAAGAAGGTCGAGGATGAGCTCGAGTCTTTGTCCCAAGCTTTATTTGAAGAGGTATGTGTCCGGCCGGGACGGTGCCTGTCGTGGGCTAATAAAAAGTATGATTACGCAGGCGAACAGAATGGTGGCAGAGGAACGTATGAAGGTCGCAGATCTCGGAGAGGAGCTAAGCGAACGTGCTTCGGAGCATGAGGCTCTGAAGCTTGCGATGAAGGTCCTGGAAGAGGAGAACCAACGGTTCCGCAACACCCTCACCTCGACTTCACAGGCAGTGCGGAACGTGGAGGCCGCAACACCAGCCCAAGCCCTCACGCCGAGTCCGAGTCGCAACCATAGCCGGCATTCTTCCAAATCATCGTTATCCATACCCGTTGCTCCATCCACTCCTGGTTCACCACGCGCGAGCCCCCAGTATCTGACCCCCGCTGAACCATCACCATGGATTGATGACACAATATACCCAGGGAAGACACTTACCGCTGCCGGCTTCCCCGGAGACGGAGAGATCGTTCAGCCACGGCCAGGGACCCGATCGCCACCTCCGTCACTTGACGCCGACGGTTTTGCAGACTCGCCCAGCACATCGTACTACATGTCTGTACCGCCCAAGGCGACAGAACTGGGTGAAATCGCGTCCACTCCGCGGTTGACTACGTAGTGTTTGCTACCCTACACTTATTTCATTCGATTTTGAATGTATATTTCGTGCTCGGTACTTGGACGGAATGTGAGTCTGATAGTCGGCTTCCGATTGGTCCACAGCAGCGTGATTTTAAACTCCGCCCAGCAGTGAAAAAGGGATCGGGTGACGGAAGAACGACAACTCACCCCTCCTCCTCCGACCTCCAACTTCTCATCCTTCTCCCCACCACTAACCCTACACTCGTCTATTTTCATAATGCTCTCTGCTGTCCACTCCGTCCGCGTCGCTGCTAGGAACAATGTCCGTTGGGCCGTCCCTAGGTCCACGGCCTTCGGGGTACGGGTTCGCGCGACTACGCTTTGTCATTCATACTCACTTTACTGGTCTGCAGCGTATCCCCCGTTCCTTGGTAGCCAGGAACATGAACACAAAAGTCAATGGTAAGTCGAGGTCACGTTCCGGCCCTCCATATGAAGTTTTCTCAACGCGGCGTACCGCTCTTTCTCCCGAGCAGGCCCAGTCATTGGTATTGACTTGGGAACAACCAACTCTTGCGTTTCCATCATGGAAGGACAGACAACACGCGTCATTGAAAATGCCGAGGGTGCCCGAACGACACCTTCAGTGGTGGGCTTCACAAAACACGGGGAGCGCTTGGTTGGGCTTCCCGGAAAGCGCCAGGCGGTCGTCAACCCAAAGAACACCGTTTTCGCTTTCAAGAGGTTGATTGGAAGGAAGGTTACCGATGCCACTGTCAAGGATGACATGGTTCACTGGTGAGTTTACTTGGCCCACACGATTCATGCGGTTCTAACAACGATTCCGTTCAGGCCTTTCAAGATTGTTGGTGGTTCAGAAGGTAACCCTCTCGTGGAGGTTGAGAGTGGAGGAAAGACCACCAAATACGTGCGTAAACATCCTGCTTCCGTTCTTCCTGAAATTTACCTGTTACCTCTACAGTCTCCTGAAGAACTTTCGTCCATGATCCTTGTCAAGATGAAGGAAACCGCTGAACAGTATCTCGGAAAGAAGGTTAAGCATGCCGTCGTCACCGTCCCGGCCTACTTCAACGACGCTCAGAGGCAAGCGACCAAGGACGCTGGAAAGATAGCTGGGCTTGACGTGCTCCGTGTCATTAACGAGCCCACTGCGGCCGCCCTTGCTTACGGTATGGACAAGTCCGGTGAAAACGTTGTGGCCGTCTACGACTTGGGTGGTGGAACCTTCGATATCTCTATCCTTGAACTTCAGAGCGGCGTCTTCGAAGTCAAGTCCACCAATGGAGACACTCATCTTGGTGGTGAAGACTTCGACATTTCCCTCGTCAAGCACATTCTTGCAGAGTTCAAGAAAGACACCGGTATCGATCTCTCCGGTGACGCCATGGCCGTTCAGCGTGTTCGCGAGGCCGCTGAGAAGGCCAAGATCGAGCTTTCCTCCACTACCCAGACCGAGGTTAACCTCCCCTTCATTGGCATGGATGCTTCTGGTCCGAAGCACATCAACCTTAAGCTCCTCCGCTCCCAATTCGAATCCCTTGTCAACCCCCTCGTCCAGCGCAGCATTGATCCTTGCAAGAAGGCCCTCAGTGATGCCGGCTTGAAACCGAGCGACATCAAGGAGGTCATCCTTGTCGGCGGTATGACCCGTATGCCCAAAGTTGTTGAGACCGTCAAGAACGTCTTTGGGCGTGAGCCCAACAAGGGCGTCAACCCCGATGAGGCCGTTGCAATTGGTGCGGCCATTCAGGGCGCCGTCCTGTCTGGTAGCATTGGAGACATTCTTTTGCTCGACGTTACTCCTCTTTCCCTCGGTATTGAGACCCTTGGTGGCATCATGACCAAGCTTATCAGCCGCAACACGACCATCCCCACCAAGAAGTCGCAAACGTTCTCCACTGCTGCTGACGGTCAGACCGCCATTGAGGTCAAGATCTTCCAAGGAGAGCGCGAGCTCGTTCGCGACAACAAGATTCTTGGTAATTTCAATCTCGTCGGCATTCCCCCTGCACCCAAAGGTGTTCCCCAGATCGAGATTACGTTCGACATTGACGCCGACGGTATCGTTCACGTCACTGCCAAGGACAAGGCTACCAACAAGGACCAATCCATGACGATCGCCTCTTCCTCTGGTCTCTCCGACAAGGAGATTGAGCGGATGCTCACTGACGCTGAGCAATACGCTGAGGCCGACAAGTCTAGGAAGAATTTGATTGAGGAGTCGAACAAGGCGGAATCTGTCTGTGCTGACACTGAGAAAGGTGAATATCGGCTCTATCTATTCGATAGCGGTATCTAACCGTGTGGTTTAGCGATGGATGAATTCAAGGATCAGCTTGACGCGGCTGAGAAGGAGAAGGTGACGAAGCACATAACTGAGCTGAGGGAGATCGCTGCTCGAGCCCTTGGTGGCGACGAGTCGCTTACCGCTGAGGCGATTCGGGAGAAGGTTAATGAAACCCAGCAAGCGTCGCTTGGCCTGTTCCAGAAGGTGTACGAGAAGCGCAGCGCCGAGGCGGCTTCCTCGGAGTCGTCGTCTACAGAGGCTCCCAAGGAGGAGAAGAAAGATTAAATGATCACCGACATCTCCTGGTTCCGTTTCTGGTCCTGTCTTCGCTTTCGACTGTTTTGCACCATGTCGTCTCCACTCGCACCTGGTTTCTTCCTCTCGGTTGTCCCTCTCCCCTCCGGTCCGACCGCCCTCTCTCCAAACAGTTCCAACCTCGGTTACTCGGTTTGCTTTGCTAGATGGTGAGGATAAGGAAGAGAAAATTATCTTACGATCTTATTAAGCTTCTTACTCTCTCTACACGATACATTCACCCGTTACACGTACACCACGCACACTCGCACTACTCTACTTAGTTGCTCCTAACCCACACCCCCACTCACGTTGCATAGTTGCGTTGAATAGACGTCACAATGCGCAATGCTTCAAGTCTCCCTGTCTGATTTGACGTACGAAAAAGCGTGATGGTTTGATCCGGCGTTCCGTGTGGCTCCAGGAGGGATATGGAAAGAACACATTGACGTTCCCGGACTGCGGAAAGGCTCACGAGCGCGGTGGATGGGGAAGTAATATCAGCGTTGTCGGTGCCGTTTTCCTTGTTACAGATAATGCCATAAATTCAATCCACAGTATTTTATCGTGACAGAAGAAGAAAGAAACCTGGAAACAGGCCCAACCGAGCGCCCTCTCTGTCGAATATCGAAAAATCGAGAGGAAGGCCGATCGGGATTATCCGCGCACCCGAATGGCTTCCCCAAGTACGGCACGTCAAGGAGGTTTTTTCACCGGATAGTTGCTGTTTATCGGAGCGTGCGCTCGATGTAGAGTTGTCGACTAACTGCGGACGGGACGGGCTGACTTCCTTCGATGATTGTCTGACGCTGGTGCTGGTTGGGAGGAGATAAGATGGGTGGAGGCCGTCAGAACGTTTTCGCCGTGCGTGGCGAGGTATGAGGAATGCGGTGTATTGAGATGTGTCAGGCTGTTCGTGCAGAGTACGGAGGCTAACGAGAGCGTTTGGCTGTGAAGGGCTTCTGTATGGCCACGAGGCTTTCCGGCCGGCCGGCCAGGGAGGAAAGAACGACCGTTGAGAACGTTCAGGACGCGCAAGGGCGGTGGCAGTGAGATTCAGCCATTGAACAAACCCGGCTATTGCGCAGAGACCGGGGAGATAACGGAGCCGGTAGCAGCCTGGTGATTACCGAGGACGGAGATAACGAGACGGGAATCGAAAGCCGCGAATCGGGCGAGTCAACAGTTAATGAAAGCGGAGAGAGAGAGAGAGATCTCCGGTTGAGAGAGGGGGGTAGAGAACCTGCTGGGTATGGGATCTGGGGGAAATCCGGGTGCCAGATACGGAAGCAATTGACGTGAAGGAGAAAGAGGGACCGGAAATGGACAGATGGTATGGAGACAAGTGATGCGGACACCAACCCACCCAGACCGTAAATGGAAACCGATGTCTCCTCTCTGAACGACAAAATGTTCGTGAAAAATGAGAGAAAATGTGATCTGAGCGGTTTCGTTGCAATTTCAATTTCGATTTTGATGCCGCGCACCCGGGGGCAAGGCAGTTCCTCGCCCGATCGTTTGAGTAGTGCTTCCCCGTCTCCGCCATGATGATTGGGTCATCGCTCTTCTTCATTCCTCTCTCCTTTTGCTCTCTCTCACGTCTTTTATGCTCGTGATGGACCGGAGTCTGTCCAGGAAGCGTCACGATGAAACGCACGAACGGACGGAGGGAAAAAGGAGGGCAGGGTGACGAGAGAAAATTGGAGATTGACACACGCTACTACTCTGACCGGATTCGGCTGGCAGTTGGAACGGACATGACAGGGAGAATTTTGACCTCGACATGTATATATATAAGACTCCTGGGTTCATCTTTCGACATCAGCCATGTCTCTCCCTGACCTCAACCCCGTCTCGCGTTTCCGTCCCCACCTCCGTCCCCTCGATCTCGCTTCTGACCCTCCAAAGTCTCCCTCCCCACGTGCATCCCACGACCCGTCTCTGATAACACCACCCCTTACCCCATCTTCATCTTTCTCATCCTCTCATACACCCTCGACTCCATCCGACCCATATCTCACTCTTGACTTGCAATCTTCCCCCGAGCCCTCCACCTCGCGCTTGGTCCTCCTAGGAAACGTTCCGAAATCAGCCACCTCGGATGTTCTCAAACAATCATTGAAACAATGCGGCTCGATAAAGGGTACCCTCGTTCGCTTCCAGCCGGTTCACGGCCTCGTTGTCATCGCGTTTTACGACTCGAGGGATGCTGCCCGCGCCAATGCCTATATCCCGCAGATCTCCATACAGGGCGCTACTCTCACCGCTCGTTTGTTATCGCCGGTGATATTAAGAAAGGTGTGTTTCCCAGCCCGCCGCAATTTCTCCGCGTTCAAACGTGCGACTCACCCGTTGTGCTGCTTGCGCGCTTTCAGCTCATACCCGGTCCAAACGCATTCTTGGACGAGTGTGAAGGCCTAGTATCAGTTTCCATCGAGGACGGCTCTCTGAGTGAGAATCAGTTGCGCGACCTCCTCGTGCCCTTCGGTCACCTTCAATCATTCTATCCTTCCAACGCCGTGCGTTTTTCCCTAGAAATATGTCTCCTCGTGCCTGATCGACTTATCGCATGTCATTTCAGTGCTATATCGCAGATTATTCCGACTCTCGATGCGCCCAGGCATTCGTCAAAAGTGCACATGATCTACGCATCGCTGGGGCTCGTCTCCGAGCAGAAATCATCACCCCTAAAGAGCTCACTGAGGACGCGACCCCAGAGAGTCCTTCTCCAAAACCTGGCCGAGTCCGCCCACGCAGCGTGAGCGCGGGCGAGAGCACGAAACCCAGGGACTTATCGATCATCATCCCCCTTTCTTCGTCCATCGAGAGTTACGCGCTAGAAACCACCGACCCTGCAACCAAACCCGAGCCCGAGGAGCAGCACGCCCGTCCCACGCAGCCCCCTGTCAGCCCAAATTACTTTGCCCCACCAGTAGAGCAATACTATCCCCCTAACCCAGCTCAACTCATCTACCCACTGCAATCGCCAACCGCATATGCATTCCCACAGTTCGATGAATCGATGTCAATGCATTACCCGTATCCTGCCTACCCTTACATGTACTCGCCGGTCGAGAACCACTTCTCCCATGCCTCGATGCACAACTGGGACTACCATTATCCTTCATACCCGACATCGTCCCCTCTCGTGCATCCCTCGGCCGCCGATTACTCGAAGCGCATCCCACCGCGTTCTGACAACCCTCGCTCGCCCATCTTGCTCAGTCCCACTTCTCCCGTATTTTCTCCCCCAACCGCCAGCAGCCATAATACCCCAACTAAAACTTCGGTCGCCCCCCGCCACCAAAATCAAAAGTCGCACCATTCTGCATCGACTCTACATGTCCGGGCGCCTGGCGCTCCACCGCCTCCTATCTCTGAGAAGAACCAACTCGATTTGAACAAGATCGAAAAGGGATTGGACACGAGGACCACGGTGATGATCAAGAACATCCCGAATAAGATGAGTGACATGGACTTGTTGTCCTTCATCACGGACGTGTGCCCTCGGCGAATCGACTTTATGTATCTGCGAATGGATTTCCAGAACGGTAGGTCCCGACCGCCTTGAAATCTCGGAAGGGCAGCAGCTAACGATCGGCCAAAAAGGTTGTAATGTTGGATACGCCTTCGTTAATTTCATTTCGGTGGAGGACTTGCTGCACTTTACCAAAGCGAGATTGGGCGTCAAGTGGTTCGTCACCTATAGCCTTCACGCGTTTCCTTCCTGATCGATCACATTTTTCAGGAATATGTATTCGAGCGAGAAAGTTCTTCAGATGTGTTACGCCAACTACCAGGGCAAGGAGGCGTTGATCGAGAAGTTCAAAAACTCTTGTATCATGGATGAGCAGGAGTCCTATCGGCCCAAGATCTTCTTCTCGAACGGGCCGAAACAAGGCTTGCCCGAACCTTTCCCCGCCCCTACGCATCTGAGGAGGAAGGAGAGGAGCTTGAACAACCGCGGAGCACTCTACGCCGGGAATGGAGTGAGAGGAGCAGGGTTGACCGTCGTCCAGTAAGCTCTGCGCAGTTATGTCGCAGGGCTTGCACGTTGCGCCTCCTCATTCCCCCATCAACACGTCCCCTCCAGACTCTGTTCGATTCTCAGTGCTGCATATCGCTTCTATTCTTGTTGCTGCTACACAAAAATCAGCGACTCTGCGGGTGGACCCGATCACTTGTCGTTCTTCGCATCATCCGACCAGCTATCGTATCTCAATAACTGCTTTGATCTGTTGTCTTTTTCATCTCCCCGTTGGACTCGATACGACCTCGTCGCTTTTTCGCCCCTCTCATACCGTCCTGTTTCGGCTGTTCCCAAGTCTGTTTACTTTCGCCCATCGCTGTGTCATTGTCTCATCGATCCTGTTTGCGCTTCCGTATCAATTTCTCTTTACTTAATACCTTCTGCAAGGTTCCCCTCATGCCGCCCGCTCTGTTCCTCATTACCCTCCAGCCGCTCTATGAATCGCTGCACTCCGCTCCTTATGCCCCTATGTATGTAATATTATCTGCCTGTCGGGTAAACGAGGGCTATAATCACATTTAGAAAAAAACGTGGGTCGCATCAGTTGCCTCTCCATGTGGATTTTGAGGGAGCAAGAATGTGACCGTTGGATAACCGCCATCCTCAGGTCCCGCTTAGCTCAGTGGTAGAGCGCGTCACTAGTACATGCAGATCGTAGGTCGGCACTTGCGAAATGACGAGGTCAGTCGTTCAAGTCGGCTAGCGGGAATCGCTTTTTCTTTCCCTCACCGTCGCGTCCCCGCTGGTGCGGCTACCACTCTCGGCAGCACGGGTACGTCGGCCGACACTATCCAGGCTCTCGATATCTGTCCTGACCTCCAGTGGTCCCCTACCGTGGCCTGTCTGGTGTACCGGGGAGCATCCCGGCAGTAGGTAGTTTTCGTCATCACGAAAATCATAGAGGAGCACCCATACTCCCGGAGAGTGATTCTGGAGGTCTGCGCGCATTATTCTGGTCGCCGGGCGATGAGAATGGGGGAGGTGGACCTCATGAACGAGCCGAACCGCCTTGTCGTCTTTGTGGCTCCCACAATCGTTCTGCGATACATGGCCCTGGGCTCGAAATTAACTCCAACTCCTTCTCTGATCGCCGGGCTAGTTTTTTACTTTGCGGGTCTAGGAAATGGAGCACCTTGCTTGTAACGGAGCCGTTCTGCGACTAGGTGGTCTAGTATTCTAGACTCCCCACATCTAAATCATATCTATGTTATCTACGTTCGGCGCAGGAAGCGACTACCTGAAGAACCCATCACGATCGATCGTCCGTTTTATGGACTTGACCCAGACTTCGTCGGTGTCCCGGACAGCCCTCACCTCCACTAAACCCACGCATCCCTCCAACGCCAGTTTTACCGCTTCCACGAGGCTATCCTCTTCGTACCGAAAACACAGTATCTCCAAAAACTCGAGCCTCTTCACACCGTGTATCTGGCTACGAACAGCAACCGAGGAGACGAATGATGGGATCTCGTCGAGAGATGGGGTCACCAGTGTGATCGCGGATAGGTTCGGGAGTAGGTCCTTGGTCATTAAGATCGCAGGTAGATCATGCAAGGCGACCCGACTGCCAATGACGAGCGTTTCCAGACCGCTCATCTCCTGCATGACTTGTCGGAAGCGAATCCACATGCTGGCGAGCGGTCTCGTTCTGGAGGATAACACAAACTCTCGAACCATCCCCAAGTTCAACGGTCGAAGGTTCACCGGTTTCCCCGCGAGGAGTTGCGTGGGATGTCCGCGTACGGTTATCTTCCCTCCGGTTGGGTTGGACCCGATGACGATCAGATGGAATTCCGTCGTGAATTTGCAATGGAGTAGTGTGGTGTTTGCGATTCCAGGGAGGGCGTCTAGTGACATGGGCAACAGCTCCCACAGCAACTTGCCCTCTGCCAGGCGATTGAGGAACAGATCGATGTGTGAGGTGGTAGGAAGTCGCAGGCATTGTAGAAGGTTTTGAGCCGTATGTCCCATGTTCAATGACAGGTTACGAAGGTGGTCCAGGCAAATGACGCCGCGGTCCGGGGGGTCGGAGATGTTCATGCAGTGTATGGTGATGTCCTCCAAAAATGTGTTTGCCGCGAGGAGATCGAGTAACATCTCCGAACGCACTTGTGGGATGAAGTAGGAGAAGTTGGTGAGCGTGGTGAGCTGGGTGAACTGGATCGTGAGGGGGACGCAGCGGAGTTGCAAGGTCCTCAATGCCTTCGGGTTGGTGGGGACTATCCCGAACCTGACGGTTTCTGGGATGTCCGAAACCGCGTTCCGGGACAGGCATAATGTTTCCAGGGCATCAGAAGGGGTTCTGAAATCCGAGATCATTTTGTTCGGGTTCCCTGCACGGTGGAATGGCTCGTCAATGGCGCCACCGAAAGTGACTTTGCATTGGAGTGTTTTTATTCTCGACGTGTGCGCTCCGATATCTTCCATAAACCCGTCTGAGGGTCGCAAGCAGAAGACGTGAAGGGGGGCAGCTTTTGAGCGCTCGAGGATGATCCTCCGGAGCTGAGGGTGATATACGTCGCTCATGGTCGTCCAAATCGACGGGAACGAGCAAATGGCATTCCTCCAGTACCTGCATACGGCCGCGGGCGCAGACAATACCTGGTATTGCGCGAGATCAGGCGTGGGGGTGAGCCGATACGAAATTATCGATGTGATGATCTCAGGCGGGACCCGGTTTACCGGGGCCAATGAGTTTCTGAGGGTGCGAAGCGACGAGAGAAGTTCGCTGGTCTGGCGGATGAACCAGTCGATCTGGGGAATGGTCGGTACGGATAGCCTTAAAAAATACGAAAATTGTATTACATACCTCCGCCACATCCGGATCGCCACATCTTTCTGAACTCGACGAGAAATTTTGGGTGAGGCGTGAAAGTTCGCGCTCAGACTTATGGAAGAACGTCGAGATCAGATGTTTGGCAGTAGACAAGTGGTCGGGCGCAGGGGAGTTCATCGCAAGGTGAGGGTAATGTGGCGTTGGGGCTTGGTGCCCTTTTTAAACTGTCCGCGGGGTTCGAAATCAATGGACAGTGGGTCACGGTTTTCGGGGGAATGATCGCCAAGAGATGAGGAGCGTCCGAAAATGCGGGTGGGGTGGAGGAGCGGAGGGGAAAAAAAGATTCCCGCTAGCCGACTTGAACGACTGACCTCGTCATTTCGCAATCGCTGATCTTCGATCTGCGGTACTAGTGACGCGCTCTACCACTGAGCTAAGCGGGACTCGGAGAACGTTCCCTCCTTGTTTGCATGAGCATGCTACGCATTCTAACGAGCAACTGTCGGACCTCCTTCGATCATCAGTCAAATCATGCTTCGGCTCTCTTGTGGACTGTCAACTCCTTCATCACGACGAGTGCAGGTCTACTCGTGCTATGTAGGGTTCTCCCGACGATGGCGGACTGCGGGGGCGGGATCGCATACCGCAAAGGGCCAACACGTTCCAGGAATACATTCCCGGTACCCTTTCCCGGCGCACCCGAACCCAACACCCTTCCAAATATTTCACCTTCCGACGAACGCGCCTCCCTCAGCAATTAAAGCCAGATGTATACCCATTTCTCTGTTCTCAGTGTGGCGCGGTCTGAGCTGAATGCCAAACACTAGACTATGAGCTTGTGAAGATATACCACCCGGACGTGGTGTCTGCCTCTCTGTTTCAAACTTCTCCGCCCTCGGGAGAGCAGGGAGCAACATCTTCTACAACGCCGTCAGAGGAACGTCTGACTCCGGAGATCGCGCAAGCGAGGTTTCAGGCGGTGACCAAAGCCTACGACACCCTCCGGAAGGGTAAAGCCAAGGGTAAAGCCTACTTGGGGGCTAACCCCTTCGCAGAAAATACCGAGAGCATAATGTCAGCGAGACGGAGAAGGGAGTTGAGAGCCAGAGCCGAGCTCCGTGTTGGAGAAGACGAGAAGTGGAGGGAGAGATTTATGGTCGGTGCTCTGTTTGCGGTGAGTGATATAAAAATCCGTCTTTGTGTGTGGGATGATGTGCTGAACTAATTCGCAGACGATGGTGGTTTTTGTGTATCAGACGTTCGAGACGCGAAGAGAAGGGTTGGCCATTGCTGCCGCCGCTAATTCACGGGCGAACGGAAAAAGGAGATCGTTCGGAGAGACTCTTGCAGCATATCCCCCGCCAAAAGACCCAACCACCAGCGCTAGGAACAAGCAGACAGTTGATGACGAGAACCGGCTAGCTGCACAAGAAGACACCTGACCTCCCTTGGGTTTCGTATACAAAATGGTATTGATCATGGTATTCGACGGACGACAACTTATACACATTATAATACATAGATCTCACCCCCTTCGCATCGAGCAACAGAGAATTCCGCAGGTGGAAAGTCTCTGTAGTGAGAACCCCAAGAAGCGGTTTTTCTTACACGTCTTACATGACGACGCAGCTATCGCCTTGTTTTTCGAGCCTGCGAGCGACCTCGTCCGCTCCAATTGTACGACGACCAGACCTCCTCCCGCCAAGCTGTACGATCAACACACCGGCGTTATCTGGATCCATTTCTGCGACCAGGTTGTGTCTGAAGTAAAATAACACGTATGAGCTCAGGCGACGCGTGTGATCTGAAAAAGATGGGGTTTATACTTTTGCATTAGCGCCTCGATGGCGGGCCTCAACTTGGCAACCCCACCGCTGGAATGTAAACCTTTGCCTGGGCGCGAGACCCGCCGTTGTTAGCAAGACCTTCCGCTGTTGTGGGAAATAAAAAGACGAACCGACTATGATATTGATTGTGGTATCCCCACGACGTTTGGCATCTTCGATTGCCCTATCGGTGTAATCGATGGCCTCCTTCACGAACAATCCGTGCAGGTCGATCTCTCCAGGTCCACTGTCCTGATCACGAGTCGTAGACCAATCCATCAGCTTAGTGTATTCCAAACAATGGGATTAAGCTCACTTCGTTGTTCTCTAAAAAGCGAAAAACACGTGAGATCATCTGAAGATCATCGATTCATCGGCGGGGCGACTCACTCGCGTATACCCAAGCACTGGCTTCTGCATGCAACTGCTCCATCTCTGCCTTGTGTTCTTTCCCCTCATTGGACAACGTCTTGGCCCTGGCCCCATCTCCAGACGTGTACGCGCGTTTGCTTTCCTCAAAACAACGTGCCATCTTGTCCCCTTCGTCGTTGGCGCGCGCGCGTAGGGATACGTAGTGGGGGTCATCCTGGCTGACCTGGTTCGGGTCCTGTTAACATCAGCGCCGGTAGTAACGCATCCCGCGGAGGATTAAGACGATAAAATGAATGTCGGGATTCGTGTATGCAATCAGTTCACAGTCAGGCAATAATCGGAGACAAAGACGAACAGAATGCTGGTGTTTGGGCGGACGAGGGACATGCGGTCTATGCTCCTCGTATTGTTTGGGTGGACTTGTGCTAGGGGGATAAGACTGTGGTGGCCGCTCTGCCTGTGGCCTGTGTGGTCTGTATGGCCTCGGGGGCTGTTGCGGGGGTGGTTCCTGAGGTCTTTCCTCTGAACCAAAGAGGAGCTTTGCGATGGCTCCCAGGACCGAGGAGATTATGCCCATATTAAAGATGAGGCGGAGGATGAAAAGTTCACGTGTTGTACAAGCAGACGAGCGCTGGACATTGTCGTGACCCGGGAAGTGGAAAAAGAGCTGATGGATATGCAGGCGAATACAACAAAGTAGCAGGTGCACAACTTTACAACAAAACTAATACTTCTTGCCAGCTGCAAGTTGCAAGTGTGCACTGAACTCGTCGTATGGTACTTTTGACAAGGGAATTTCCCGCCATAAGTCGGGGGTGAGGAAACCGTACGTCAAGGTGAGCTGTAAGCCGTGATTATAAGGAACCGAAAGAGATGATACAGAGCGAATGACGTACGGCAGCGAAAGTAGCCTTCAAGAAGTTACCCATCGTCGCGGTGGAACCCTTGGATTGTGTGTAACAATCCTGGACACCGGCCAGCTGCAAAAGCCTCTTCGAGGCGGGGGCGGCGACGATACCAGTTCCTCGGGGAGCAGGGATAAGACGGCACATGACCGATCCTACCTTCCCGCTGACCTTTGAGGGGACAGTGTGGGGTTCACCGAGCTGGACACCCCAGTAACCTCTTCGGACGGGGATGACGGAGAGCTTTGCGAGGATGATGGCACCACGGATGGCGGTTGCGACTTCCTTCGCGCACTTGACACCCAAACCGACATGGCCATCAGAATCTCCAATAGCAACAAAGGCCTTGAATCGCGTGCGCTGACCCGCACGGGTCTGCTTTTGAACGGGCATGATCTTCATGACTTCGTCCTTGAGTTTTGGGAGGAAAAAGTCGACGATTTGAAACTCCTTGACTGGGAGGGAAAAGAGGTAGATTTCCTCCATAGATTTGATTTTCCCGTCCTTCACGAGACGACCAAGTTTTGTGACGGGAACCCTTTTACGCCACAGATGAGATTATGAGGACGATACGGATTCAGGACGATTTGCGTACCATTCCTTCTCCTCGTCCTTTCGACCACCACGACGCCCACGCCCACGTCCCCTTCCGCGGTCACCACGACCCCTACCGCCGAATCCACCGCGTCCGCGTCCAGCAGCGTCAGCCATTGTATTATAATCTGAACCTGGATCAGTATGATGTCCATCCAAACGAGGTTCTTGCGATCCATCCTCAATCCGGGCCCAGCAGTGACATTATGCACTCGCACGACACCGGTGAGGATATTTAGTGTGAATTGTGCTCACAGTTTTGAAGTTATCGGGAGGACGTACTGAAGATCTTGAGTCTTCGGTTACTCTGACCAGAGCTGGGGTATGCTGTGTGAGTTGACTGTACAGATCACGTGATCATCAACATTCCCGGCCCGTATTTATCCGCAACATTTCGTTCCTCGCCGGGATCTGGTTCCCATTGGACCGACGAAGATTCATACATCGTGCCTCGCATGCCAATGTATCCTTCATCCTACCCCGCTTGAAATAACCTGGATTTTCTCCCTTCTCCTGGTCACACTAGCTTTCTATGTCGAAGCCATATCCATCGTTCTCGGAGCTCTGTGGTGAGTACATACACTGATTCAAGTCCACACGAGTTCCACAGTGTCGGAAGTCTGGAATGAATTGCTTCGGCCCGTCTGGGTCCCTGCTCGACCAAGGTCCACCACATCCCCTCGCTGTGTCCACTGCTAGAGAACAGTGGAAACAGCGATCAGAAGTGAGAGAAAGTCAAACGCCCCAGTATTGTGCCACGGGCTAATCTCATGCCGACCAAAGTTGGCTCTTCTATAGTAACTTGGTCAGTGTTTCAACTTCATTGACAATTCGCGGGTATTCTTTACATATATGGCTTATTTTCCACCAGGGTGCATCACGACGCTTTTCGGCACCCGACAATTCTTAAAGAGCCGAGCAAGTCTACGGTGCCTCCACCCCCTCTCTTCCGATGGTCGATGATCAGATCCGCGCCACGGTGTTCGCTGCAGCTATCACCCAGCTTCGCACCATCACTACGTACATCCCCTCATAGAGGCTGAATATTGGATGAGGGGAATGGATGGGACGGAGGTGCTTCGGTACCATCCGAACTTGTCTCTGTCGCATTTCAACTACCAAACAAAGTACGCTTGTTCAGTATTCAATATTCAGTTCGCGTTGGCGCCGCCACCCACCTTGACCCAAAAAGTCCTCGCAAACAGCCTCTCTCCGAGTGGCTTTTCCATGCTGTCCTTTCGCTCGATTTTTGCGGAGGTATCGTGTCGTGGAGAGCGCGAGGGTTTGTTGCCCATCAGAGGCTGATTACATACCGACTGGGTAACGACGTCTCTCTGTCCCCTGTGACCGCGTTGGTGTCAGCCGTATGCTCTGCGAGTTCTTTCCCCATCTTGTGTTACACGTATCGTCT
>Ga0307515_10007055_pt1 | contig 22323 bp, 17 predicted proteins | sample 17_EM_MG_FD_194513 | JGI IMG/M metagenome (GOLD analysis project Ga0307515, IMG submission 194513) | Populus trichocarpa ectomycorrhiza microbial communities from riparian zone in the Pacific Northwest, United States - 17_EM | ecosystem: Host-associated > Plants > Roots > Unclassified | place...
TTTAAGCAGGAAATTTCAAAGGAAGAAGCTATCCTGCACACTCCTTCACTACCTGAGAGCAAGGCTTTCTTCTACAAGATTGTCAGCTAATAAATACGCAATTCGTTTTATGGGGTCAACTCCTCCCTTCCTTGGGTCCTGGCACAGGACAACTTCAAATTCAAATCAAAACTATAGAGTAGAAGATTAAATCCATATAACCAAATGCTAAATTCATGAAAATTGAAGAACATAAATTTGGCTAATTTGGCCGATGATAAGCCAGAGCTAGTTTTTGTCATTTCGTGTTAAAAACATGAAAACACATGAAGTTGACATGGTTGATCAGCTGGATGAATTAACCTTGAAGGTTAGGATTCTTTCTGCTAGAAGACTCTAGATCAACTGAGCAGACATGACAAGACAAGATTCTTTCAACTAGCCAGAGTGTATGTTACTGGAAAAAATGTTGGTTGGCCATTGAAAAATGTTTGCTCAGAATTGGAATCCTTGTCCAATAAGTCACTAGTATTTAGAGCATCCTATGCAGTAGATCTATGCAGTGTACTTAATTTTTTTGTTAGGATTTCTTTTGTTTAGCAATCAGAGTACTCAGAGTCCCAATTAGAATACATTTTCTGCCTCTTGAAGTTATATTGAGATTGCTAAACTATTTAAATATAAAAAGCGTATTTTTGCTGACCCGATTCTTGTTAATAAAGGTGCCATGCGTGCTGCCGAGGTCATAAAGATAGGCATCTCCATTTCTTTTGAACTGGAGAACTGGGAAAGAGAGAACAAATTGTTAAACAATGATCCCCAGCATCTACAATATTATCAAGGAAGCTGTCAACAACTGCATGCTTGAAGTCCCAAAGAATGAGATTTTCTCAGCCCATCTATCCCAGATATCCACGCAGAGATACACGAATTCTCAGACATGGAAAGCGACATAATCATTATAACCATACAGCTAGAAACTAAAAAGAAAAACAATATATATAGTTCTCTAAGAAAATAAGCTTCACAAATACTGTACACGATTCGGGCATAAAATAACCCACATAATCTTCAAGTTAGACACCTATCTACTTGGTAGGAAGGGAAAAAATGAAAGGGAAAGGGTAAAAAGAAGAAGAGGAAGAAAGTCCAACTCTGTAAACCACTTCTCGGAAGATATTTATTGATAATTCCTTTAGCAATAGCAGTCTCACAAGAGAAAGCAAAATGATTACAATGTCGTTGAGCAGTTCGTGGCTTTGGAAATGGAAACGGGAACAGGAAGTTTGCAGCAATTTATATAAACTTACAAACTTGAGCGTAACAAAGTCTATATCAACAGATAAGTTTGCTAAATACCAACAGATACAGAAACATTCCTGTCTGCAGGCAACCAGGTTCATGGCTTTTAATTGGTCATGATCTTGAGATTTATGGGACAGGCAGATGTTTCAAAAAATATCGAACCTATAATATAATGCTGCTAGTAGTATAGCATGTAATGCTGGTCACAAGCTCAAAATAGCCGAAACTGATTAATTATGAAGTTACTTAGTTTAACTAACTTAATATCCTCAAGAGAAAGCATAGCAAGTAATTTTTTACGTACAATTTGAGCCTATAATTAAATTGCTCTAATTTTTGCGTTGTACTTTTGAAGTTATGACTTATGATTAGCTAGACTTTTAAGCCTTCTTATAATAATGTTTTTTTTAAAAAAAATTATTTTTTATATCAATTATTAAAATAATAAAAAATACTAAAAAAATTAATTGAAAATAAAAAAAAATAAATTTGTTTAAAAAATATAGTTCAACCATACTTTTAAATACCTTCTAAATACTTTATTGAGCTAAGTTGGATGAGCTTAGCAACTTCGTCTACTTTACATTTAAGATTAAGGTTTCGTATACATGGAAAGAAATAGAAATGTTTATTGAAAAAAAATCTTTATAATAGTTTACGTATTAATTTTTATATTTTTAAAATAAAAATATAAACACTTAAATATTTTTCTGTTTTATGAAAATAACCAAAACTAATGCTTCAATATTTCTTAAAAATAACTTTTTACTACTTAATTTTAATATCAATAACTTCATTTAAGATCCATTTGTTTTTTTTCTCTTATTATAATGTTGCCCTTCCCATTAGTAAAGGAGATTGTGCGCATCTGTTAGCTGGCACCCACTTATCATACCGTTAAGCTCAAACGACAAGTCATTTTTTAAAAATATATTCCTCCATTAATCAACAAAAAAACAAGAAAGAAAAAGAAAAAACTGCCCCCCTTCCCCCCCTCTCCCACTCAGATCATCTCACACTCAAGAAACTAAACAAAACCAATGCCTCCGAATCCCTAATCCCTAATTTCCTCTCTTCAGGTTTCTCTCTCTCATTTGCAATCACTCTTCTATCCGTCCAATTTTCAAAATCTAATCAATTTCTTTGGTGATTTGATTTTGTTAGGAGTTCATAAATTATTATTATTAAAAAGATGAAAGCAGGAGGCACCGGCGCCGGTGCTGCGAAGCAGATTGTGGATTCGCTGCTTCAGCGGTTTCTCCCTCTCGCAAGACGCCGTATCGAAACCGCTCAAGCTCAGGTCAATTTTTTCTAACCAAATGATTGAAATTATTTTACTTATATAAAAAATTAATAGAAATAATGCGAAAGGAAAATTTTATTTCTTGGTTGAATTTTGAAGTAGTAGTAATTTTATTTAATTTGCTCGCGTGTGTGTGCAGAATATGGTGATTGATAACTCATGGATGCTGGTACGTGGATATTTTAAAAACTTTTTTTCCTATTGCCGTCCTGGAATGGGCAAAATGTTGGATGGACCATCTAACCCATCCTATGAACAGGTTTTGGATTCTTTGGCTATGATTGCACGCCATACTCCCGTTCCTCTTCTCGAAGCTCTTCTTAAATGGAGAGAGAGGTAATGTAATGTTCGGTTTGCTTAGTTAATGATTGATTATTTATTATTTTTCATCGCGATAATATGATGGTAGGCTTGTTCTAGCTTCTCATTGTTAGCTCCCCTTAGGAAATTGTATAATTTGCTTCTTGGGTTCAATACGACCTATAGTTGATACTTCGTTGCCTGGAAAAGAAAAAATAAAATCACAAAAATTTACCTCTTGACCTCTTTCATTCAGGCAGAATTTGAAATTTGATTGGCTTTATCTCTCTGGCAACAATGTATTTCATACATGGGGAATATCACTATTTGTAAGTTAAGAGACACATGAGGAAGTTGAAGCACTGTGTTGTTTGAGACAGGGATTTTTTTTTTCTAAGCCAAAAAGAGAAGGTTTTTTCCTGAACTTCTTGTTTATAGTGAGGAGTTTGAAGAAGATAATTTAGAGTAGTTGATGAGAGTAAGTTGTTTGATGAGAATAATTGAAGAGAATGGCATTTGACGAAGAAGAGACCAAGATTAGTTTGTCAACATAGCAATGTAATTGTTCCTGATGTGCACACATCTTGATGGCCAAATGCTAGGTAAAATGGGAAGAGAGATACTAGTTAATCACTTCACTTGCAAAGGATTTCTGTTCTTTTTGTCCAGGAAATGGAAGGCTGATTCCTGTGCTCTGTCAGTAAACAAGTCAGGTTTGTTGGACAAAAGACTGTTGGAGGTGTTAGAAAGAAATTTGAGATTTGAGATAGGACATCTTATGTTGAGAAAATGGGGACTGATTGTAAACAATGTCATGCTTTTAGTATGAAATTTGACATGGTGCTGATGATCCTAAACTCTGTTGTCTGTTGTGGTTTGATTGTAAACAATGTCATGCTTTTAGTATGAAATTTGACATGGTGCTGATGATCCTAAACTCTGTTGTCTGTTGTGGTTTGATTGACTGGTATGAATGAAAAAAATGTTCCAATTGAAGGCAACAAATCTTGTGGTCATATGCAAGGTTTATTGTGGTTCATTTTTTGTAGTGGTTGATTTGTCCTGATACTTCGTTCTTCAGAAATAGAAGTCATTGGCTGGATGTTACACAAAGGGACTCTGCATGTGAAAAAAATCGGGAAAATTTAAAAACAAAAGAAGCTGAAACCAGTGTGAAATTGAACTTGTGGATCCAAGGACTTTCAACTTTTACCCTCAATCTTGTAGGGTAACAATGCCTGTTCAGTCCATTTCAAGATTAACAGCCTGTATTTTCTTGTTAGCCTGCCTCATGAGATGCATCCTTCATAGGAAATAGGTTCCACTCTCTAGCCATCTTTAACAGATCTGTTTCTCTGTTTAAGATTCACCATATGTGTGGGCACCAACCTTTTCGACTTGGAAACTTGTTGCCATAGGGAAGCACTTATTATCCAACCATCTATTTACAGTAACCCAGGGCCACGTTGTTGTCTAGATTGGACCAACCTTCAACTTTCAGTTAATAGGAAACATTGTTGTCCACTTCATTAACAGACATGAGTGCTGGATAAAATGTGCACCAAAAAATGTAAATCAAGGGTTGAAGAACTACCAATATTGTCCAAACATGAACAGGGCATGGATTAGGCAGACCTAAAATTTTACCTGACCCTATGTTATAAAGAATAGATAGACACAAGAATCATTTGTTTTGTTTTTTTTTTTTTTTTTTTTTTGAGTGGTAATTTTCTCTAACAATTTCTCATTTTTTCCCTCTCTTCGTTGGATTTTTGTTGCAGTGAATCTCCAAAGGGTGCAAATGATGCGTCTACATTCCAAAGAAAGGTTTGTCAAGGATAACTGTATAATCAGTATAGTACACTGTCATTTCTGATACCAGTAACGTTCTACATCATTAGAAATAAAATTGAAGTTATTTTCATAAAAGATGTAACTTTAAAGCATTCTTTAAACACATTTTTTTTACATACATTAGAGGAATTATATTGTTGAGCATCCAAAAGTTTTCCTACACTCTTGCGTCAACACATTCAGATCATCTTGGTAACATTGTTGAATAAAACTAACTCTTAAAGCTCAATATACTCAACCTCTTAATGACCCCTCATCTTGATCTTCAACAACATCATCATTATTACCAATGTGATGTCCTTGAATCCAAATTATATTCTGAAAAGATATTTTGTTAAAACGTGTTGGATCATAGTGGGAAAAAAAAGTCAAAAACAAAACCAAAGCACTTTGAAAATGATTAAAATGAAAAGTAAGTCAGCAATGAAGTGAAACTTAAGGGAATGCGAGAATTGATGAAAAATGATGGTTTCGGAGAGCATAGCTTTGTGAAATACTTATTGAGCATTGTATGTCAACGCTCATGTGTTTGTATTTGTTAGCTCATACAAGTGCACCCTACCATTTAGCAGCATGGGAGGCCATTCTGATAATCCTTGTATCAAGCTCAGTCCAGTTTTGAATTGAGTTCACATGCTGACACCCAGCTGCAGCCCAAGCTTTGGATTTAGTTGACATTCACCTGGCCCAAAAATGCATTGATTGTCAATATTTAACTGAAGAAATGTTCATTATGATTTCAACTTAGAGATACAATTTTGTACTGTGCATACCTTAAAGTTTTTATTCTTGAATGGTTTAACCTCTATAATAAGATGTCACCAGTCAAATTATAATCTTGCTTATTTCTGCTATTATAAGGAGATTTTAGTATTTAGGTATGATTTCTTGTTTCCTTCAGGAATGATGAGAGAGTAAGCAAATGCCTTTTTTTTTCCCTGGGCAAGGTCATTGGTTGTCAAAAAATCTCAACATATTAAGCATTGAAAGTAAATGCACTCTCATCCTTATGCATTGGCAGCAACTGAACTGCATTCAGTTTCTTCATTTCATTTTTTACAATTCTCTTTTATTTATTTCAGTCTCTGGAGATTGATATAGATGGTTGCATGAATAAGTATGCTATTCTTTTGGATCCTCGTATGCAATCTTGGCCATACATTTGATTCATCATCCTTAGCAATTTCTATATCCCATTTCGCTCTTGTTTTATGGGGATTTCTGTTGTTCTATGAACCTACCAAAAATTCTCCCCTCCTACAAACTTAAAACTGGACCCTTCCTCTATAATGAGATAATACTTACCTGATTGACAGGTGCACTTCTCGTGTATTTTGGGATGCCCTCCAATTTATGGTTTAAAAAAATATCTCAGATGAGAGCAAGATGACTAGATTTTACAATGTTTCATAACAAATTTTAGTGAGTGGACGGACAAGAAAAGTTTGGCCTATCAAATGACAAGGTTAAGGAATTATCTTTATCTCCATCCCATTCAATCCATGCGTCTGGAACATATATGCACAATGTAATGTTATGAACCTTTTATATGATTATTCTCTGAAACACCCTTTAATATTAAATTTCAGGCTATACTGTAAATAGGAGTCATAATTATTGCAAATTCAATAATGTTGAAGAATGAGGCATGTACTGGGTAACAATAGATGCACTGGATTAGTGTCTTATTCATCGTGCAACTTTCAAGCTGTTTGTCCTTTGTGTTCAACTTGTAAAGTTTTAAAATTGTAGATGATTTTTCCTGTCATGCATATTTCACCAGGGTAACTCATTTGGTAGGAAATACATCATATGCCATAAATTCTTCATTCTTAACTTGTTTAGTCTGAAAACATGAAATGCCATGATTTATCTTGATAATGTTGTTGTTTGATTCAGAGATTAATTTACGTTACTTGTGCTCAGCTTGCAGTGGAGTGCATTTTTTGTTCAGCATGTATCCGTTTTGTGGAATGCTGCCCACAGGAGGGACTCACTGGTTTGTTCACTATCCAGTTATGTTACTTTTCTGCTTGAATTGTATTTTTTCTAGCTAGTTTAAATGGCTGTTCTTCATTGCAGAGAAGCTGTGGTCTGGGCTCGAAAATTTTGTTTTTGACTGGCTGATTAATGCTGACAGGTAAAGCTATGGATTTAGGAACTTCTAAAATATGTGTGGTGAATTGAATTATCTGCGTCATGTATATGAAGTGAGTCGCCAATATCTGTTCTACTGAAACATCAGGCTGGCACGGGGCTGATTTTGTGTCAGCTGTATTAACTGGGATATGATATTTGATAGATTAAAATGATTACTTAAGCATGACAGTGCCTTGATCTAGACTGAAGCATGTAATGAAGACATTCAGAATTGAGATATTGAAGTCAATGAAACACTAATAGAAACTTTGAGGAACAGTCATAAAATATATGTGATTAAACGGTTCTCATGTTCTTCCTTTCTTGTTGTGCATTCAATTATATCTTTGTTATAGGGTTGTTAGCCAGGTTGAATATCCCTCATTGGTTGATTCGCGAGGGCTTCTTCTGGACTTAGTCGCTCAGCTCTTAGGTGCCTTATCTCGTATCAGGTAACCATTTCATTACAGTATGATACCTGATATTGATAGTATTATTTGACAAAGCACTTTTTATATATTGTTTGATGTGTCTTTGTATTTGCACATTTGGCATTTAGACTCATAGAAAGGAAAGGCAAAATGGAGTTTGTGCGATTGAATAATGATGACAGTTTTATGTTATTTCAAGCTTAATTTAGCAATAACCCACTCTCTGGTCAAGTGAGTTTGTCTCATTGTAGAATATTAGCTTATCTACCAAGTCATGAAGGGAAAAGAAACAAAGAAGTTCTTTCCTTGTCACTGCATATTTGTGAGATGATTACTAACTTGGGCCAGCATTTTACTTCTGGGATTGTGATGTTCAAGGCTGTGGTTGGTTATAATGAAATCTGAGTCAGTCTATCTTCCTACCTTCAGTTGCATTCAGTTTTATCTAAAGTTTTGGAACTGTGGTGAAATTTTGAATTCCCCCTCCTCTTAATGCATTGCTATTGTACCTTTGCTGGCATGATATAGTTAGGGTTCCAGGATCTGGCTACAGTGCCCGCCTTCTTTTTATCATTTTCCAGGCACTCCTGCTAGTGGTTTCTGTCATATCTTCCCTTTTCCTTGTCCAATATGGACATTTCCCCTTTCTGTCTTGGACCAATACGGGTGGGTTTTTGTTGACCGAAAAGGAAAATGACACAATACAGAGAGAAAATATTTCCTCTCAATTTCGTCTCTTTCTATATCATTTGATTGTTGAAATAGAAAAAAAGGTTACATACTATATTTAATCGAGGAAGTTGTAGTTGTGAGTAACTGGAAGCTTTGACATGCATGCTCTAGAAAGTAATAACAGTAACAGAACCAACAGCAGCACCTTATTGGCTTCTCAGTTACTTTCATCAGTAATCTTTGAAGCAAACGTTATTGGCTTCTCTCTTTTCTCCTTATACTTCCTGAGTAAAGCCATGTACAATTTTTATGGTCCTTTCTGTTTTCTTCCACAGGTTTAGTTCTGTAACTGAACGCTTTTTCATGGAACTAAATACACGTCGAATTGACACTAGTGTTGCCCGTAGTGAAACACTCAGCATCATTAATGGGATGCGTTACCTGAAGCTTGGGGTATGTGTGTGTGATTCACTTATTCCTGAAGTGAATGGCATAAAACAAGGTCTTGATAATGTGATAGTTTACAGGTTAAGACTGAAGGGGGACTGAATGCATCAGCTTCCTTTGTGGCGAAAGCAAATCCTCTTAGCCGTTTTCCTCCTAAACGCAAAAGTGAGCTTCACCATGCACTGTGTAATATGCTTTCAAACATTTTGGCTCCACTAGCAGATTGTGGAAAGGGCCAATGGCCCCCAACAGGTGTGGAAAATGCACTTACTTTGTGGTATGAAGCTGTTGGACGAATAAGAGGGGTGCTTATCCCTTGGATGGACAGACAAAGCAAACATATAGCTGTAAGATGATTTCAGAGAATATCCTCTTTTTATATGGAGTTCCAGGTGTTTGGTTGCCTTTTAACTCAATATTTGAATTTCTTATCAGTTTCTTTCACAGTATGTTTCTAGATCTCTAGCCTGTTCAGCTACTTCTCTTTCATTATATTTTCAGCAATTTTTTTCTCGGGGAGTTTGCATTTGCACTTTGTCCTATGTTTAATTGACATCTTGTTTTCTTGGCTCTCCTCCTGTTTCTGTTTCTTTGTTATCAATCTGTTTGGAATTTCCCGGATTATGTCATCTCTCTCGTTTTCTCTAACAGTATCCCTGGCTTGTGCTTTTGTGTGATCTTTTCAATTTGTTAGGTTGGGTACCCTCTGGTGACTCTTCTTCTCTGTCTTGGTGATCCTCAAGTATTCCACAATAACTTGAGCCCTCACATGGAGCAACTCTATAAGCTTTTAAGAGTGAGTTTAAGTTTGGTTTAAGTTAAGTATGGGGGAAGGCAAGAGAAGATATGGTTTATATATTTTTTGACAACTAGCTGTCTCATTAGGTTGATTTGTTGAGGGATCAGAGGCATATCTTTATGGGCTTTCATTTCTATTGTTGCTTTTGCTAGTGCAGGACAAGAACCACCGATTCATGTCCTTGGACTGCCTTCATCGAGTTTTGAGGTTCTACTTAAGTGTTCATGCAGCTAGCCAGGCCCTAAACCGTATATGGGACTACTTAGACAGTGTGACTTCTCAACTCTTAACAGTTCTGAAGAAAGGAATGCTTACTCAGGATGTCCAACATGACAAACTTGTTGAATTTTGTGTAACTATTGCTGAACATAACCTTGATTTTGCCATGAACCATATGATATTAGAATTGCTGAAGCAAGACAGTCCAAGTGAAGCAAAAGTGATTGGTCTCCGTGCTTTGCTTGCCATAGTTATGTCACCTTCAAGCGAGCACATCGGCTTAGAAATATTTAAAGGTACACTTGATAGCTGGTCCTATAACATGTATATATTATCAGTTCAGTTTTGTTAAGAACTATCTAACTGAGCATCATTTTGACTTAATTGCATAAACAGGGCATGATATCGGCCATTACATTCCAAAAGTGAAGGCTGCAATCGAATCAATTTTGAGATCTTGTCACAGGATCTACAGTCAGGCACTTTTGACTTCCTCAAAGACCACAATTGGTAATATGTTTTTAAAAAATGTCTAGAATCAGTTGTGCTTAGCAGCTTGTTCATGAAGTAATAAATGGACTTGAAATGTAGTTTAGCATCTTATTCCATTGATTCATGATGGGGATATTTTTTATTCCAGCCCTTTGTTTTAGGATAGGCTGTTTTACTTGCACTGACGGACACTTGATGGATATCCAATGAGTTTTGGATGATTGTCAATAAAGCCTTGTAATTTGAGCATTTGAGCCCAAACTGACCTTGATTAGACAACATTAATTAGTATGGGATGAAGATTTAGTTGAGTTGAGTTATTTAGCTTTTAGAGGCAACAATTGACTACTGCTAGCAGTAACAAATGTAAACATATCCTTATATGCCTTTTCTTTCAACCAAATGGAGAGAGGTGAATAATAATATGAATGATGGGTTATGATTCTCATTTTCCATGGACTTGACCGTGTAGGGTTCAAAAGAGATTGATCTGTGTTATGATGGTGTTTTTTTTTCCTCTGGTCTTGCGTGTATACTTGCCACAACATCCATTGCATTCATGAACTCCTGGCTATTCTCCTGGTTACTTTCTTGTTTTTTTTTCCTGTACATTGCTTTCAATTTGTGCTATTCTTAGATGCAAATGGCTTATATGAAATAAAAATTTATGCTTCCTTAGATGCTGTAACCAAGGAAAAGTCTCAGGGATATCTTTTCCGGTCAGTCCTGAAGTGTATACCATACCTGATAGAGGAAGTTGGCAGAAGTGATAGAATTACTGAAATAATTCCACAACATGGAATAAGCATTGATCCTGGTGTTCGCGAGGAAGCAGTGCAAGTATTGAACCGCATTGTTAGCTATCTTCCACATCGTAGATTTGCAGTTATGAGAGGGATGGCCAACTTTATCCTTCGGCTTCCCGATGAATTCCCTCTTCTCATCCAAACATCATTGGGGCGCCTGCTGGAACTAATGCGCTTTTGGAGAAGTTGTTTGAACAATGATCTAGAATTCCAGGCTGATGATGCAAAGCGTGGAGTGCAGCGAAATGATGGATTTAAGAAGTCTTCTTTCCAACAATCTGAAGTGATAGAGTTTCGTGCATCGGAGATTGATGCAGTTGGTCTCATCTTCCTTAGTTCTGTGGACAGCCAGATTAGGCATACAGCATTGGAGTTATTGCGTTGTGTACGTGCTTTAAGGAATGACATACGAGACCGTACATTACGTGAGCAACTGGACCATAATTTAAGAAATGAAGTGGAACCAATATTTGTGATTGATGTCCTTGAAGAACATGGGGTGAGACATCCTAATTTGTAGTTTTCCATCTTTGATATTTTTTTGTTTCTGTTCTTTAATTTCATGCAAGTAGCAGTCCTTTGAATGCAAATTTCCTTATCATATTCACAACTTAGAGGTTTCAAAATTACAGGATGACATTGTTCAGAGCTGTTATTGGGACACTGGGCGCCCATTTGATATGAGACGAGAATCCGATGCAATTCCTCCTGAAGTGACACTTCAATCGATCATATTTGAGACTCCTGATAAGAATAGGTGGGCTAGGTGTCTTAGTGAACTCGTCAAATATGCTGCTGATCTATGCCCAAGCTCTGTTCAGGATGCAAAGTGAGTAGATTTTGATTGATATATTAGTAGTATCACTGGTTTTTTTCCCCAATTTTACATGTTGAATTGTTGCATTTACTTCTACCGTCATTTGTCCATTGCTGCCATCTGCAATATTTTTTACCATAGAATTGTTAACCGATGCAGTATTCCCATTGTGGGTTTTTGAGTTATTCGTTATTTGATTTACTAAATTGAAAAGGTGTATAGGTTGTGGTTGTGTATGAATGTGTTGGTTTTATTAGGTTCTCTTGATCTTTGACTACTTGACTAGAAGTGTAGCATAAGCTTTTATGACGCGACGTGTAGCGTGGATAGAAATTAGGGTTCTCAAGCCCTAAAGTTACAGACCCAAGCTATAGAGAAATTTAGAGAAAACTCTGTAGTGTTTTATTAAAAGTTTGAATAATAGTCTTCCTTTTTATAAAAGAAACTAGACATCCTTATCCTTGTAGAAAAAGATTCCTAATTAAAACTTACCTAACTAATAGAATTCATCTGGTATTAGAATTTTTATATAGTAAGATACTAATTAAATTAAAAGTCCTAAGCTAAATAGAAAAAATAATCTAAATACAAGGTAAATAAAGACAATCTCACACAGTAACTTCCAAGCTTTATTTGAAGGCCTTCCTAATCTTCAATCATCATGAAATTTTAACCCAGTAAGAAAACAGGGCCTTCAAAATTTTCTGTTAAAATTTTAGTTTGATCTAATGATCAAATTAAAAGTTATGTTTTATTTACCAAACTACATCTTGGACTCTTCTTAAACTCATCAAAATCTAAAAATCTTAACCATTAATAAAATAATGCATAAACATTATTATACCAAGAACATGGAAGAAATTTCCCCACGGCACTTTAGGTTCTCATGTCAAATCTATCTTTTGAATTGAGATATGACTATTTAGCTGAAGAAATGAATTGAACTCTGGTTATGATGCTGGTTTGTTCTTGACACTGTTGTTCACATACTTTTCGTGTTTAATGAAGCTCTTCATATCTGTTTATTTTCAAGAAAACTAGATATGGATGATGTCATTTTGTACTCAATTTTAATTGGCAGGGTGGAGGTCATCCAACGCCTTGCTCACATTACTCCCATTGAGTTAGGTGGGAAGGCTCATCAGTCACAAGATGCAGATAACAAACTGGATCAATGGCTCATGTATGCAATGTTTGCATGTTCATGTCCACCAGATAGTAGAGAATCTGGTGGCTTAACAGCTACCAAAGATCTCTACCATCTTATTTTCCTCTCTCTAAAATCTGGATCTGAAACAAACATAGTAAGTACATGTTACTACCAATTCCTCTAGTTCAATGGATTTGTATTCGTTTGCTTCTTTTATTTTGAGTAAGTTTGTTATGAGCCACTATCTAAAAGTGAGTGTCAAAGTGAGGAAAGGGTGCATTAACATTTTTTTTTTGTATTTTTAGGCTTAAAATAAGATGCTTAGACATTTAATTCTCCAACCAACCTCTGTTCTTTAACTGGACCTTAATATCTCTTCTTTCTTGGGGAAAAAATCAGCATGAAGGTAAACTTTATGTCATCAGTCCCATCAGGATGGTAATGTCAACATGGATTAAATTTAGGTGGGAGTCCACTAAAAGTGTTTATTTTCTTGTTGCATGTTTTCTAAATGTACCTGTGTTTCTGTTAGCAATCTGTTTGTGTCAGGTTGTCAGTGAATGTTTAGCAATTGAAAGAGCAAACTAAAGCCAGAGGAAGTTGGTGGGTTAAAAATGTGTGATTCTTAATGTTAACGGTAACCAAGTTAGAGAATCATGAGGTCTTATTTTATTTATCTGGTTGTCCTTTGCTGAGAATACGATGTAACCTATATCACAAACTTGATATAAAGTATGTTATACATCTAAGATTAAGGGAGAGTTGGCACTGGTCTCTTTTTGTTCAGGAAAAAAAAACATTGCCTTTATGGGGAAGTTCTGCTTATTATATTAGAACATGACTCATTTTGGCACTAGGTTATTTGCAATGAACATGAGCATGATGTTCATTCAAATGGTTGGTATGTGAAGGCTAGAGTATGTCACTTAGCATCACTTGTTTCTCACCATGTCTCTATCAAAATATAAAGCTCCTAATGATCTTCACATTCGTTTCTAGTAGGACCTTGGGTATGGGGAAGCCTTATACTTTACTTTCCACCTTTGTCGTTCATCCAGATTGTATTATGCCTCCATCTCTAGCCTTTTTCATCAATTGAGTATTGAGAAATATTTCTTGGGAGATTCATCTTTACAGAAGCCAAATGAGTGGAAACCTTATGAGCTTTGTTTACATTTTGAGATTCTAAACTCCCTTTAATTTAAGAATAGGTTAAAAGGATGTGGCCTTTGGGTGTCTGGATATCTTTGCTATAGATATTTATTTTAAACATCTTTCTTAGTCTCCAAATCCTTCTCTTTTTCACATTGTATCTAAAAAAGCAAGATGTTGAGGACTGTCTTTGGACTGCAGTTCTTGATGAGATGAACATGGACTGTCTTTGGAGAGCAGCTCTTGATGAGATGAACACTTACGGAATCTCTCTAGGCATTGTTACCTAATATCTATGATAAAACATAGTCATCGTTAGGGAATCCAGCGACAATGGTAGGGGACCTCAGGAGTTTTTTCCTGTAGCTTGAACCAGGATCTTTTCTTTTTGAGGGGAGCAATGGGTATCCTGAGCAGAGTGAAGTCGCTACTATTTTTTTTTTTTGAGAGGGGGAGCTGTTGCGATTTTTATGTGTTTGTGCTATGTTTGTTGTAATTCAGACTGTGTGAATGGAAATAAGTTTTTTAATCAAAGAATTATTTGTTCTTAAAATAATTGTTGTGGGATTGGACATGTTCTGTATGAATGGAAATAAGTTTTGTAATCCAAGAAGTATTTGCTCTTAAAATAATTGTTGTGGGATTGGACATGTTTTTTAGCTTCCTTGTGATGTACTGCTATTTAGAGGATTATCTTTAGTTGATATGCTTTGGGAATAGAAGGTCCTTTGATGGAGAATGAAGGCAACAATGGGAATTGGTTTTTATTTATTTAGGAATTTTAATATTGTATGACCATTTTAGATTTTATTAAATAGGGAATATTAGGATTTATATTTAGTAGTTAAATTAGGATTTAGTTTCCTTATTGAATTAAGAATTATTAGGTTTTTCTATTATATTTGTGTTGGTGCATATTAATGTTATTGTTGAATGGTTGAGTTGTTGAATAAAATAAGCACCTGGACATTAATAAGCACCTGGACATTCAGTTATGTTAATGGTTGAATTGTTGAATAAAATAAACAGAGTTTTCTTCAAGATTGATTGCGTCTCTCTTGTATTGCTTTCTCCAAGATCGAGTGTGTCTCTCGTGGTTTGTTTTGTCAAAACCAAGCGAGTCTCTCGTTTTTTGATCCCTTCAAGATCAAGTCTGTCTCCCTTGTTGGTGATTTTGATTTCTATTCTATATTAGCTATCTTGTTTTGTTGATTTTGCTCATCTGGTCCTACATCAACCTTCCATTTTATTTTATTTTTTTCAGATCTCGTGCTTTGGTCATGCAAGATTCCTTATCTTCTTCTGTCTTTTTTTCTTCTTCTAATAAAGTTTTCTTTTATCAAATTACATTTAAGGGCTAATCATTGATTGGTGAGGCAGGTGCTAGCCCATATATGACTGACATCTGATGGTAGAAATTTAGTCACTTCAGTCTACCTTGTGTGACCTGAAATTTGTGTGTTTATTTATAGTGAGCACACTATTTGGCTGGGTTTGCTGTCATGTATTTGTCAGATTGCTTTGTCTTTCCCATTCCTCTTTTTCCCAGGAATATTGCAATATGTCTTGTGCTTGTAACTTTATCCCTTTGTGGATGCTGAAGAGAATTGAACCCGCTGCTCTCTTCTATTGAACTTGAATCTGTTACCAGTTGCTGTGTGCTAAACATGCGATGTCCCAATCTATGCCATTACATGCCATTATTATCGCAAAGGTGAAAGTGTTAATTGGTCACCAATGGGAAGAGAGGGTGGTTTTCTCCAGTAGACATACTCACTACAAACAATTAATAAACAATTAGAGGACTTCGATATTGTTAACTTTCATGCCCAAATAATTTATTTGTTATTTATTTATTGCTAATGCTCAAATTGGTTCCTTCAACAGCATGCAGCAACCATGGCTCTTGGCCACTCACATCTGGAAGCTTGTGAAATAATGTTTAGTGAGCTGTCATCATTTATTGATGAGATATCTTTGGAAACTGAGGGAAAACCTAAATGGAAGGTACGGAGTATATAAATGCATTAAACATGATATGTTTGATTTTCATGGATGTTATTTGTAAGTTCATGAAGTGTGGGGCATAACCCCTAGTGCAATTCATTTAATATTTGTGTCATAAATTCTGGGGAAAAGTATGTTATTGCTGGTACCCAAAGATGAGTCAATATACCAAAAGGGAAAAAATCCAAGCAGTTTTCTGCCATGCAACAAACATCTTCAATCATCATGATTAAACTCGTATTACTTGTCAGCATAGACATAGGAGAGTAGATGTTTAAAATTGTAATCCTGCTGTCTGTTTCCAGTGTTTGATGTCATTCCTTGATAAGTTGCAAAAATCAAAGTGTTGTCACCTTCAGGTTTTCTATCTATGAAAATTAGCATAGCTTCCCTTTGTGTGCTCCCAGTGTTCCATGTCCTCCTCAATCTGAAGCTATGGCATTTTCTTTATAGTCATTCTTTAAAAGTGTTCAATTGATATCCCAAGAATGTTGATTTTGAAAAGTCAAACAAACATTTGAACTATTAAGTGGAATGGTGCAAAAGGATCTGCATAGCTGACCCAAGCTAGTTTGGGATTGAGGCTTGGTTGTTGTTGTTGGTTAAACCAAACATTTGAGCAAAACTTTCTTTACTTTGTTTCTGGACCGACCCATTTCTTGTTAATTTTAAAGTTGTTCTCAGTTTTCTATCAATCTAAGATGTCATTAAACATTGAATTGAAGAATTGATCGAGGATTAGAGATATGTTCTCTCTTTTAGCCTACGTTGTCAAGCTCCATCTGAGTGTTACTGTAGGGTGTAGGCTGGGTTTGGACCTATCTTCTTGCCAACATACTAAAATATAATCATCACCCAATGTGAAATGGCTGATAACAATGTCCTTTTCTGCCATATCATTCAATTTTTTTCTTTTTTAATTTCTCAAATTTTGGATTTCAGTCCATACTAATTGGATATCTCATTCTCACAAGGTACAAAGTCAAAAACCTCGCCGTGAGGAACTGCGCATTCACATTGCGAATATATACCGAACTGTTGCTGAGAATATCTGGCCTGGCACACTGGGGCATAAACGACTTTTCCGTCTCCATTATCTCAGGTTCATTGATGAAACAACAAGGCAGATCTTATCAGCACCCCCTGAGAGCTTCCAAGAAATGCAACCTCTCCGCTATGCACTTGCTTCTGTTCTGAGATCCCTTGCACCTGAATTTGTTGAGGCAAGGTCCGAGAAGTTCGATCTCCGAACTAGAAAACGACTCTTTGATCTTCTCCTCTCTTGGAGTGATGACACTGGCAGCACATGGGGGCAGGATGGAGTTAGTGATTACCGACGTGAAGTTGAGCGCTATAAGGCCTCGCAGCATAGCCGTTCAAAAGATTCAATAGACAAAATTTCATTTGATAAAGAACTGAATGAACAAATTGAGGCAATCCAGTGGGCTTCCATGAATGCAATGGCTTCACTTTTACATGGGCCTTGCTTTGATGACAATGCAAGAAAAATGAGTGGTCGGGTGATATCTTGGATCAATAGTTTGTTCAATGATCCTGCTCCTAGGGCTCCATTTGGTTACTCTCCATCAACCCCATCTTATTCCAAGTATGTAGAAAGTGGGCGTGGAGCTGCTGGTCGTGATAGACAAAGGGGTAGTCACCATCGTGTCTCTTTAGCAAAATTGGCTTTAAAGAACCTTCTCCTCACAAACTTGGACCTTTTTCCCGCTTGCATTGATCAGGTACTCCTTTTCCCTTTGTGCATGTACAGTAGAACCACATGCCTGGATTATGAAGTTACTGTTTTTCATTTTTAACAATATGGAAAACAATATCAGCATCTCAATTAGGATTGAAAATGAGATGGCACATGCACACAATACCTTTGGTATTCTCAAGGTTGGCTAGCTTTTTCTCTCTAGGCCAATCTAATTATGCAGCACTGAGCGAGCTTACATTTTTGTTTATTATTAGATCATAAATGATACAGTAGTATCCATAATAAGAAACTAATTATCTCAAAAATTTTGTCCAGTGCTACTACTCTGATGCTGCTATAGCCGATGGTTACTTCAGTGTGCTTGCTGAGGTCTACATGTGCCAAGAGATACCAAAATGTGAAATACAGAGGCTCTTGAGCCTTATCCTCTATAAAGTCGTTGACCCAAATAGACAGATCCGTGACGATGCCCTTCAAATGCTAGAGACACTTTCTGTCCGCGAGTGGGCTGGGGATGGCATTGAGGGTTCAGGAAGCTATCGAGCTGCTGTTGTTGGTAACCTCCCCGATTCCTACCAACAATTCCAGTATAAGCTCTCTTGCAAACTTGCCAAAGATCATCCTGAATTAAGCCAGCTTCTCTGTGAGGAGATCATGCAGAGGCAACTTGATGCTGTTGATATAATAGCACAACATCAAGTCTTAACCTGCATGGCTCCATGGATTGAGAACCTCAATTTCTGGAAACTCAAGGACTCAGGTTGGAGTGAAAGATTATTGAAGAGCCTCTACTATGTGACCTGGCGACATGGGGATCAGTTCCCTGATGAAATTGAAAAACTATGGAGCACAATTGCTAGCAAGCCCAGGAATATTAGTCCAGTTTTAGATTTCTTAATAACAAAAGGGATTGAAGATTGTGATTCAAATGCATCTGCTGAAATAAGCGGTGCATTTGCCACATATTTCTCTGTTGCAAAGCGGGTGAGTCTATATTTAGCACGAATATGTCCACAGCGCACAATTGATCACCTGGTTTATCAATTGGCTCAGCGGATGTTAGAAGATAGCGTTGAACCAGTTGTGCCAAGTGCAAGTAAGGGTGAGGCAAATGGAAATTTTGTGTTGGAATTCTCTCAGGGGCCTGCAGCAGCCCAAATTTCAACTGTTGTGGACACCCAGCCACATATGTCACCATTACTCGTTCGGGGTTCACTTGATGGTCCCCTCAGGAATACTAGTGGAAGTCTGAGCTGGCGAACAGCTGGTGTGACGGGACGAAGTGTCTCAGGCCCTCTAAGTCCAATGCCTCCTGAGTTGAACATTGTTCCTGTAACCGCAGGAAGGTCAGGCCAGCTTCTTCCAGCTTTGGTGAACATGTCAGGTCCTTTAATGGGAGTTAGAAGTTCAACAGGAAGTTTGCGAAGTCGGCATGTTTCTCGGGATAGTGGGGATTACCTCATTGACACTCCAAACTCTGGTGAAGATGGGTTGCATCCTGGAGTTGGTATGCATGGTGTCAGTGCCAAAGAGCTCCAGTCGGCCTTGCAAGGGCATCAACATTCACTCACTCATGCTGATATAGCGTTGATTCTACTGGCAGAAATTGCATACGAGAATGATGAAGATTTTCGCGAACATTTGCCTCTTCTTTTTCATGTCACATTTGTTTCGATGGATAGCTCAGAAGATATTGTGCTAGAGCACTGCCAGAATTTGCTTGTTAATCTCTTATACTCACTTGCAGGCCGACACTTGGAATTGTATGAGGTGGAAAACAATGACGGAGAGAACAAACAGCAGGTTGTGAGCCTAATCAAGTATGTCCAGTCAAAGCGTGGGAGCATGATGTGGGAAAATGAGGATCCCACTGTTGTGAGATCTGAACTTCCAAGTGCAGCGCTCCTGTCTGCGCTAGTTCAGAGTATGGTTGATGCAATCTTCTTCCAAGGAGATCTCCGTGAGACTTGGGGTGCTGAGGCACTCAAATGGGCCATGGAGTGCACGGCAAGACACCTTGCATGTCGCTCACACCAGATATATCGTGCATTGCGGCCTAGTGTCACAAGTGACACATGTGTATTACTACTTAAATGCCTCCATAGGTGCCTAGGAAACCCAGCACCCCCAGTTTTGGGATTCATCATGGAAATTCTGTTGACACTGCAAGTAATGGTGGAAAATATGGAGCCAGAAAAGGTGATACTTTACCCCCAACTCTTTTGGGGTTGTGTGGCCATGATGCACACAGATTTTGTTCATGTGTACTGCCAGGTGCTTGAGCTCTGCTCGCGCGTAATTGATCGTTTATCATTCGAGGACCAAACAACAGAAAACGTGCTGCTTTCAAGCATGCCTCGTGATGAGCTTGACACTGGTGGTGACATTGGGGATTTTCAAAGAATTGAATCGCTGGCATCACCCAGTGGGAATTTGCCAGCATTTGAAGGGTTGCAGCCGCTTGTGCTTAAAGGGCTCATGTCTACTGTCAGTCATGGCGTCTCCATTGAGGTCCTGTCACGGATCACAGTGCATTCATGTGACTCAATATTTGGGGATGGAGAGACAAGGCTCCTCATGCACATCACAGGCTTACTTCCCTGGCTCTGCTTGCAGCTCAGTAAGGATACAGTGACAGTGCCTGCTTTGCCACTCCAACAGCAATGGCAGAAGGCTTGCTCTGTTGCTAACAACATTGCACATTGGTGTCGAGCAAAATCATTGGATGGATTAGCCACTGTTTTTGTGATTTATGCCCATGGAGAGATCAAAAGCATCGATACCCTTCTCGCTTGTGTCTCCCCTCTAATGTGCAATGAGTGGTTTCCAAAACATTCTGCCCTGGCTTTTGGACACTTGCTTCAGCTACTTGAGAAAGGGCCTGTTGAGTATCAGCGTGTGATACTGCTAACGCTCAAGTCATTGCTCCAGCACACTCCCATGGATGCTTCTCAAAGTCCACGTATGTATGCAATTGTGTCCCAGCTGGTGGAGAGCTCTTTGTGCTTCGAGGCACTGAGTGTACTGGAAGCCCTTTTGCAGAGCTGCAGTTCATTGACCGGTTCCCACCCTCCTGAGCCAGGGTCATATGACAACGGAGCTGATGAAAAGCTGTTAGCTCCTCAGACCTCTTTCAAGGCTCGGAGCGGGCCCTTGCAATATGCTATGGGTTCAGGATTTGGTACGGGTCACATGCCAGCAGCACAAGGGGGGGCTGAATCAGGGATTCCATCTAGAGAGGTGGCGTTGCAGAACACGCGCCTTATCCTTGGGCGAGTGCTTGACAACTGTGCTTTAGTGAGGAAAAGGGATTTTAGGAGGCTAGTGCCTTTTGTAACAAATATTGGAAACCCATAGTGGTGCTTACAATTATTAATTACAAATGTAAATTAAGGCATCTCCACGAGCGAAAAACTTTGGACTGGTTTGTAAATGGTCATCATGTTTTAGTTATAAATAGTTAATCATAAATTAGTGATGATAGTTAGTGTTATCATATGATCAATAGATATCGCAATATTTTGCAGCTCTGTACAAGATTTTGGTTGGCAGCAATATATGAGCTCCTGTGTGCTGAGAATAATGGTTCTAATCAATTCACCAACTCACGATTTGATCAGTTCAAATTTCAGTGCTAGGCTCTTTGCCTTGCTCTTACCAGTTCTTCCCTGTATGCTACCCTTTCTAGTCTTTTCAGAAAATTCCCAGACTATTTGCTTGTGCAAACATGTTATAAATGCGACCATCTACTTTTTTCAATCTTCACTTCCTCTCCTACAACAAAAAAATAAATAAAATAGATTTCCCATGTGTGATTAACAACTCCCAATGGAAGTGATTCTAGCATCTGTCCTCCTAAATCCTCATATTCCCTGTTACGTCCCTTGCTTCGGTAAAGAAAGTTGGGCTCATAAAAAAAAAAACTCTCATCTAGCAGGTTGTTCCAGCCTCGTGGAACAGCATGGATATGCAGCAACATCCTTGTTTATTTCACCCTATGTCAATGCCACTGTACAGTTTCTTTGTTTCAATTTCCTACCTGTGAACACAAGCAATTTCTAGCTTTGAGTCTACGTATAACGTTGTCGAGCTGAGCAGGAATTGCAAGCTAAGGATTTTCCAAGTTCTCAGGTGAACATAGTATTTGATCCGCAGAACTAGAAGGCCAGAAGTTTAAGCCCCGTGGAGGGACCATCAAGGGCAGCTAAATCTTCCTTGGAATGTGGCTTTTCTTTTACTTGCAGACGACAAACAAGTGGATTTATGTCTGTCACAAGGAAAATAAATGTATTGCTGATTGAAACCAGAGAGAACGAAACTTTCCCAATTATTCTCAACAAAGTTGAATTTACCCAAATCAATACAAACAAACAAAATCCAATATATAGTTAAGAAGTAGGAGGAGGGTGCTGCTGTTGTTGATACACAAATTTAACTTTAGATTCCAACAACGAAACATACTTGTCAAGAACTGAAATAACAGCTTCAAATTCAGTAACTTGTTTCTCTATCTCCTCAATTTGATGCACATACTCCTCAAAATTACCACTCTTGCCCTTCAATTGCTCCACATATACCCTTAGCCCAGATGCCACATCACCGAACCCTTTGTACTCTTCGCTCACTCTTACATTCATCTTCTCCAGTAGCTCCAACTGATTGCTTGTCCCCTAATAAAAAACCAAAAGCAACGTAAATTAATTGGAATTAAACAACATGGGGAAATGGGTT